>Ga0116227_10011146_pt1 | contig 15257 bp, 9 predicted proteins | sample S1TSphgellanicum_FD_89693 | JGI IMG/M metagenome (GOLD analysis project Ga0116227, IMG submission 89693) | Host-associated microbial communities from peat moss isolated from Minnesota, USA - S1T2_Fb - Sphagnum magellanicum MG | ecosystem: Host-associated > Plants > Peat moss > Unclassified... | reverse complement strand
TAATTATTCTTCTAGTGACCAATTTTTGCCAATTTAGGGGGGGGGGGGGGTGGGGGACATAAACAATGGTTTTCCCCAAAAAAATAAAATTTTTTCTAAACAAAAATTGATATTTTTTTAAAATAAATTTTAAAGGATTTAAACAATTTTGCAACTTTGTAATTCTTCTATAGGCAAATATGGGTAAAACTATTTATGGGTGATAACAATTCGAATAACATCACAAATTTTTTTATAAAAAAATATACAAAATCATAGTGAGGAAAACAAAACTTACAATTCTTCAAAAATTGAACATATATTTTACACAATAAAAATATCTTTGTTTAAGATTTAATGAAACATTGAATTCAATCCCATTTATGAATATTGTAAATGAATTTATACAAAAAATATTTGTAGATTTCTTTTTATTAATAACATGTTATTTTAAGTTGTTTTTTGAACCCTTCATATTGCATAATTATAAATTATAATTATTTTCATGAATATATTATTGAATAAATTTTAAGATCATGTTTTCATTTGTAGCATTTGAATAAATTTTGGGGAAAAAAAAGTATGTTAAAGTTTGAATTTTTAAAATACTTTCATGTCAAAGATAATAAATTAAACTTTCTTCTTATTTCATCAAAGACTTGAAATGGTTTGGTGGTGAAGACCTTGGTGCATCTCCTTGAAGTCTTGGGTTCAAACCTTGATAAATGTGTGCATTAATATATGTCATGTGTATATACATTGATGTATCATGTATAAATATGGGTCAAAAGATAGTCAAAGGAATCACAAAGGGTGTTGAATGTTAGATTTTGTCATAAAAAATTAAAGATTTTTTTTTTTTGCCATTTGAAACCATGGTAATCATGGCACATGATTCCTTTTTAACACACATGAATGTCAAGAAAATCAAATTAAAAATTCATTTGATTTAATTTCAAGTTTTGGTTTAATTAAAGACTTTTGAAAGCAAAAAATTCTATCATTAAAAAAGCACATTTTTACAAAGGACTTTCAAAGGACTCATATAACAGAAATAAGTTGATGGTAAAAAATATGAGATGATAATAACCTGTCAGACACATTATAAAAACATTCACAATTTCAAAAATGTGTAATTTTAAAACTTTGAAAATTCAGGATTTCAAAACTTCAAGAGTGTTTTACCACATATAAATGGGGTATATGTACATGATGTATTAAACAAAGTTGTAGTTCATATTAAATTGAATTCAACATAAAATAATTAACAATTTTTGGTATGATTTCAAATTATCATCATTTTTCAAGATGAAACATAACATATGTAAGGAATTTGTACATTTTTATAAATTCATATTTATTCAAAAACGATTAAGAATTTTTTTTTGATTTATTGGGGCAATTTTTATCATTTTTCATAACAAGTTACAAAAAAATCATTCATATGAAAAAAATATTTTGGGGAAAAAAAACATGCAAGACTAATGTAAAGTAATGGTTGTGGCTTCTTTGATCTCGTTTTGACCCATATCATATATGAAACATGTATGATGGTAGTGAACATCTTCAAAATATTTTGTTAAAAAAATCCAAAAAATATTATTATTATTATTAAATCACGACATGTATTTTTGTCATGACATGTCGTGAAAAATTTACAATTTGCGACTAAAAAAAAGAAGAAAAGAAAAGAAAAAGAAGTCTAAAACATGTTACATGATGATGTGGTGTGTCAATCCACATCATATTACCTTGGGACCTCATAATATCCATGTCAATTTTTTAAAATTACAAATTACTTAGTGCAATACTTCACTACCCAAAAGAATTAAAAAATATTTGACTAAATATGTTTTTAGTCAACTAATCTTTTTTTTACCAAAACCATGTAAGTTGCACATTAGTGAACTTTGTCCCATTTCATTAAAAACATAGTGGGTTTGGGTAGTGGAAAAACCCAAGATTTCTTCTTGTGTCAAGTTGTGTTATTCGATCATAATGTTGACACCTTTTCAATAATCTTTTTCTTATTGGTGAAATTTTGTTAAAAGTGAAATTTTTTCTAACATCTCAAAGAAAAGCATATTTTTGGTGCTACATGTTGCAAGATATCTCCCCCTTCCCCTTGCCATGTCACTTCATACTTATGTCATTTAAAACTAGGTACCCGATAATGTATTAGGTTTTAAAGATTATTTTGTCATGATTCATTTGTGACTAAATTTTCTTATGGAGTTTTGCCACCTTAACATTATATCTCAAGTCTAACATTGGATCCTTAACAATGGTATTTGAAAATTTAATAAGATTATATTAAGATTCATTGTTGGATCCATGAAAACTAACAAAACATCCAATGAGATTAGATTTCTATCATTGGATCAATGTCAATTTTTACATATTTGTAATGTATAGTTCAAATGAATGTACCCAACATGCATCTGAATGCACAAGATCAACCCATATCAACATATTATATAAAATCTTGGAAGTTATGTATTTCATGTACATCATAATTTGGATGGTTCATATGTTTTCTTTAGTGTGAATTTGAAGAAACAACCAGTTGAGATGTTTGGGGATCACATATGGATTGAAGGAATTGTGGAACAATGGAGATGCATATTTTGTACATTTAATATGATTTTGCTTTGTGTGAAAGTGTTATATCAATGAAGCTTCAACAATCCAAATCTTTGTGATTGGACCATTGAGATGGCACCTTTTGTGAGAGGAAGGTGTGCTTTACAAGTTTTAGATCCTCTTTGTGCAACAAAAAAAATTTGCTTGGTTGTAGTAGGGTTTTGTTGTTTTTGTTGCTATAATAGAGTTGTGTTATGATGTAGTTCCATTTTTCATTTTGTGTTGCATTTGATCTCCATTTGCTTGTGTTTCTTTCCTTGACTATGGTGCTTGTAAATTTCATCATGCCTACTATATTATTCAAATTTTCATTAAATTTTCAATGCAATTTAGTGTTTGCATTGTTCTATGTTTGGATCTTATTTTTTTATGTTGTCTTGAGAAGTTTTCTTCTTAAGCTTCTATGACATTTTGTTGTCGACCTTGAGTTTTGTAATTTTTGTCATTGCACATTGATATCCTTGTAGTTCATGTTGCTATGTGTTATTTTGATTTTCTTTCTAAACACTTGTTGCAATGATGTGTCGTGTCATTCCCAATTCAATGGTTGTGCCATTTGCTATAATCTTTGTGCTCTCTACCAAAGATATTTTTGCTTGCTTAAATGCTATTTGTTACAACACTTATCTTGTTAATGTTGTTGTTGCTTGGTCTTTTAGTACGATTTTGTGTATAACTTTTACATTAAGGTTTTCTGATTATGTTTTCATTTTGTTTTTATTTGTTTGTAGGTGGAAGGACATTTTTACAACCTTGCCTAATCTTGGCATTTGCTATCTAAAATTATGTAATTGTTTGTTATGTTTTGATTTGATTTTTCTGTTCTTTAGTTTTCTATTTTACTCACATTTATTTTTAATAAAATCTTTCTTGTAGGTTCCAATGACTTCTGAATTCTAAACTCGAAGTTATTTTTTGTTCCAGGCTTTGAAATGGCCTCTTTGGATTGATCTTTTAGCTCTAGTAATGGTAGTGGGAAGGACAATTGCAGTCATGATGTTATTGTATCTTGGACCTGCAGAATCATTCTAACATGTTTGGCCTCCCTGATCCATTGTTTAATTCTTTAGTGGATGTAGATTTTTTAAATGCACATAAATATGGTGATGACTTTGATGACCCCTAACTTTGAGGAAACTTACTTTCCATAAGTCATGGGGTCCTGATGACCTATGAACCTGTTGTTAAACTAGGGAAGTCTGTTACTGGTTCAGCAAGCACAACTATGTGAAAGTCTCTAGGAGACGTAACTGAAGAACAAGACATATGTTCTGGAATTCGGATGAGGGAGCCTTGGTTCTAAGGGATAGCTGAAGTAAGAGAAGAAGCCAGTTCTAGTGACTCATGTGGGTGGCCATCAGTTCAGTGTACCTAATCTGACAAATTGCAACATCAAGTTGACAATTTCCAACCCAAATTCTGCTGCTAGATGGCTATGTAGTATGGACAACCCCGCAAAGAAGTGGGTAGCTTTCTGTAGGTTGTTTTTGCACTACTCTCATGCAAGTTACATACCTTTCATTTCACCTTAGAGTACCTTCAAACATGCACAGACATAATTCTGAATTCTGACAGATTGATTGATCCAGATTTTTTAATTGCTTTTCTTTTTTGTAATCTAGACAATTAAATTTTCAATTTTGCAATTCAGTGTCGTGTTTGGGTTTTAGCTCTGGTTATCTCTTGTATCCAGAGGAAACATTTGTACATTGGATTCATACAGGATATATTTCTCTTGTAAATTCAGCTTTGTTATATCGTGTCCATGTCTTTGATTTAAATTGAAGTCTGATAATAATTAAGTGATAAAATAAATTATTTAATAATTTACAAGGGTTCCTTGTAATTTAATAGTGATTTAGTTTTTTGTTAATCATGTCAATATTTAGAAAATGAATTTTGGGTATGATTCTAGTAGTATTTCTTCCAAATGTGTCGAGATTAACATACTGTAATACGTTTACCATTCCAGCATCTATGTGTTAATATATTTATTTATTTATTTTTCATTTCTTCACTCCAGCAGTAACAATAAGAATTTCCTGAAAAAAGACTTGACCACATAGACCTGGAATAAACAAACTGACCATGTACACTAGGTAGCAACAGAATTTTAGAACTTTGGGTGTTGTGGGCAATTAATTTTTGAAAAAAATCAACATTTACTTAAAATAATTTAATCATTGCCAGAATGGTAAAGGTATTACAGTATTTAGTTTTTGAATACTGAAGTTGTTCCATGTTGGATGAAATATCTAAGATTTTTGAACTAGATATTTTTAGTGTAAAAGAATAATTAGGTTTGATTAGGTTCTTCAAAACACAATTAGAGTTTAATATGTCTTCATTTGACTAAGTTGTTTATCTCCTACTTCCAATTGTTTGTTTTTGGCCTTGCCTACGAAGGCAAGGATTTTGTGTTTAGATTCATTATAGAGTATAGTAGCTTAAGGGATTTTGGCCCCTAGGTAATAGGTCTATTTTTATATGAGGGTTTTTGAAAGATGATATTTTAGCTTGTGTTGAAACTTGAGATTAGTTATAGAGTTGTAATATCTAGAAGGATTCTGGTTTCTTTTTAGAGAAATTATTGAAGATTATATTTTAGCATGTTGTTACTTGATGCAAAATCTTCATTAATGAGTTAACAATTATTCTAATAATTCTTCTAATTTTGATAGATATCATGGGTGCATTCTATGCATTTGCAAAATATTGTTAAATGTTAATACACATTCCAAATATTGATGATCATTAGGACTCTTAAGTAGTAGCTTCTTTACCTGTTTTCAAAGTTTGATATGTTTGAATGGCTTTTGACTAATTAGCAATTCATGTTTTGAAAAATTTGTGTCGATTGAAGAAATAATTTAGAACCATGGTTGCAGTATTAAACCTATAACAAATTGTGTAAGTCTGTTTGTGTGAGGACTTTGAACCTAAATCTGTCAGCTTACAAAGTCCTTACCAACCTACTTCATAAGAATGAAATTGGTACGGTTTCACTTCTTTCGACATTTTGCACCTCCTCCTTATGCAATCTACAATGCAAGGCTACTATCATTTGAGAGGAATAGAAGTAGGCAACAAAAAGCTTAGAATTGGAGTCTTCTGATTACCTTACCACCTTCACAACACAATGACAAGCTATCCAGTTCAAGGACTTATAAATGACTACATGAACAGTTGGAGTCATTTCATATTTGCAACTTCACAAATAGGTGCACTTGTGCACTTGTGCAATCCAATATCCATTTGCATAATGTTAAAATTCACTTGCTATTGCAGACAACATTGGTAAAATAGTGTCCTTCATTATTGTCCTTAAAATGACAATTTTTTATCATGCAGATCAACTAGTTGTAAGTGAGGTTCACTTCCAATGCTAGCTAGCAGTGTTGGCCATGCCGTGAAAATAATGTCCCAACACTAGTTTGAAAAAAAAATCATTCATGTGGGTCATATAGTTGTTGGTAACCAACCATCTCTATTTGTGGAAAGCTAACAATCTTTTGCTGAGGAGGTTCAAAAGTGCAAGAAGTGTTTAACTTTAAAAGTAGGTAGTCATATGATGACATGCAGGATTGTGACATATTGAGGAGGTCAAATTGTATCTGGCCTGCATGCTAAAGAACCCATAGAATCTTTTCTAGTGATTGTGGAGGGTGCCTTACCCTCAGTAAAATTTCTGCCTCAACACAGACAAAAGGTGCCCTCTCTCCTCCCAAATAAAATCACAGCAGTCCTTTTTAAAAGCACAATACTACCAGTTCTTTATGAAGGTGAACAGGATGGTTCTGGGAACTCGGATGCTGCACTTGGCAGGCCTCATTCCCAGAATGGTGTCATTCTCAGTCCTTCACTACACATTACCACTTAAAAAAACATGCAATCTCCTCTACAGCCAATAGACATATCTCTGAATTTTTTTTGCAATGAGAACCATATTCATGGTACAACCACTTGGAGATTAAATCTCTTCCACATAATGTACATTAATAGTATATACCATTAGTACAAAAAATAAGCAGGGCTGGGCACATGAGTTTGCCAGAGTTCCTTAAAACCTCTTCACAAAGTATTGGTAGATAGCATAGGGCTTTTCTGAGATCATGTACTACATGCATGCAGGTGCCATGCTTCACAAAAGTGCTTTTGGCCTGAAACCTATAGCCATCATCTAATCAAGTTCACTCACATTCAAGTCATGAGCACTCTGCCGCACAAACTGGCCCCGCACACGTGGACGTTGCTCTGCAAGTCTCTTTCTGCTTTGGTAGCGCACCTGCAATCATAGGAAGACATCTTTATGGAAGACATCACCAGCAGTCTTCCAGATTTGCAAAAGAGAATGATACAAATAGAGAAAGTGAGAACATTCTACCTTCCACTACCAGGAGGGTCTCAACTCACAATTTTGTATAAAACTCAAGAAGGAGACAGGCAGGAAACAGCAATATGTCAAAACCTGACAATTTTTTTTTGAGTGACCAGGAAAGATTTAACTACCTTCTTCTCAAAACACCGCTCCTTCCTCTTTTGTCTGAACTTGTGCAAAGCAGCCTCTCGAATTGCAAACCGATTCTCCAAACTGCTAGCCCCACTCGCTCCATCAAAACCTTGATTAGCATTCCCGACATTCTCCAACCCATTCCCACCACCACTGGCACTGTTTCCACCATTCAAACTTTCTCCATTGCTACCTGCTGCCATTGCATTATGGTGACGCACATGTCCATAGCTGTCATTGTTACTTCCTGACACACTTCCATTGGCAGGCATGTTACCATTTCCATTGCTGCTATGTGCATTACTGCTGCCACTATGCCCAATCTTACCTTCCAGTACTGTGGATGATTCAGAGGCTTGAGCTCCAGATCCAGTCTTGGTGACTGATTTGTGCTTTTCTTGTTTGGGCTGGGGGTCTGGGGCTTGAAGTATTTGATGCTGTGCTTTGTACTGATGTTCACTGTAGTGGTGAAAATGCAGTTGGCTCTGTGGGTGTTGAAGATAGCCAAAAGCAGCATGTTCATTAAGTGCATGAGAGTGATTGAAAACCTCTCCATGATCTGCCAGACTAGGGAAAGAACCTGCTGCCACCCATGTAGTAGACCCATGCGGATGACCATAATATGTGGAATTCATTGTGGGCCGGTATGCTGCTGGGGTATCCTCATGTGACATAAGGTTAGATTGAACATTTGGAATGTTGGGCACTGGCCTTGTCTCATCTGGTGCTTGAGAAGTCCCATGAGCTCCATCCTGAGCAATAGGTCCCACCCCTGTGGAACTTGTCTCTTGACCATTGCCACCTTGAATGTGCTGGAGATGCATTTGCAAGAGTGTGGATACTTCCCTGCTACCCTTTGAGGACACTGCCTGCTCATGGAGAAAACCCACATGTGAAGGACATGATTCACTTGAAGCTAATCCTCCAGACACACCATGATTCCCATCACCATGTGCCATTTGATATGCTGGAGGGAGTCTAGCACCTGGAGGATGCTGATGCTGGACGCCTTTTCCATTAGTGCTGTACCTGTGGGGCACAGCACAAACTTGATCAGAACAGTCCAAAACTATCACCCATTTTCTGCAGGTACTGCAGCATGCTGCTCAAGACATACTCATGAGTCCCATTATTATTTGCAGAGATGAAGCTCAAGAAAGAAGACTGTCCTAAAATGTCTGCAGGTGACTTTCACCTATGCAGTGTGAAAAATTATCTCTTGAATGAGAAAACTCATCTGCAGGAACCCATGGATGTTGAAAGTTGTGTAAAACAAGAATCCTCCACAAATTGCCAAAATGATCAGGCAACAGATTGGTTAAAGCTGAAAGGACATGCTGTGCTACTCATAGATCAACAAGGTAAGGTGTAGCACAACTACCTTGAGAAAGCTGAGCTGCCAGAGTGGCGAAGCATCCGCCGATCATCTATGTCAGTGTCAATCTCATCTCTAGGCCTTGACCGCTTCAAAGAGAGCTCCAAGGTTGGAGGGGAATATGATCTTGAGGCCAGATTATCCAGATTCTTGGAGCTTTTACTACCTCCTTGGTCCATAATTTCACCTACATCTCCACTGTCTCCAGGTTGTTCCATAATATCTGCTGGTGGATGAGTTGCAATAGCACCAAGTAAATCAATTGCTTTCTGTGACGTCTTATCTGCGGACCCATTTGCTCCTGAATTCACTGGTTCACCATCCTGCAGTTCAGTGCATTTCTCGCCACAGTTCGCAGCTTCTATCTTTTCCATAGCAGATGCAGACTCTACAATTCTGTTTGCTCCACATACTGGCTGCTGAGATTGTTCCGCATCTCGACTGGCTGGCCTAGGTGTTGCCATCTCTAAATCCTGGCCCATTTCTTGATTTGCACCTATATAGGCACATGGAACAATGAGGCCATTTTGAAAGAGAATGAGCTGACACAAACTATTGGACCTATTGAAGTAAAAAAGAATGCTGTTCTCCCACAAAACAGGTCAACCCATTTCTGCTTTTATGACAGCAGTAGGGTTTTCAGCCAGAAAGGCAAATAACGCAGAGTTGCTGACCAACTCTAGATTGCAACAAAATTTTCATACCAGAGGTGGCTTTTGCTTGTGAAGTTGCTTGACCTTCGTCATCAACATCCCCAGCCTCTGGATGAGAGCCACAGATTCTTTGGACCTGTACAGGCTGCACATGAACCTGCACCTTCACCCAACAAGTAGAAGAAACATCAACAATCTGCTGATGTATTGATCAAGTTACTTCTTTGCATCAAAGTCATATAACAGGAGACTCTCCATATTAATCTCTTGCCAATGTACTCAACAATTATAAGCAGGACCACAACACCGGACCAGGACACTTCTCAAAAACTTGGAGAAGGGATGGCCAACATGTGCATCCCTTTAAACATGTCACAGAAACAACGTTTGATTTTGATTAGGAGATGTTACACACTTGGTTGCCACTGCCATTGTCACTTCCACCAGTAACATTTAAGCCACTGCTGCCATTGTCCCTGTCACCATTGCTGCCATTGTCACTGTCACCATTGCTGCCAGTCATGTTGTTATCAGACCTCCCATGACTTGTTGGAACAGCTACTTTTCCTGTGTCAGTCCCACTGGCACCAACGCTTGACTGCAACCATAAGATTGTGGAAATTCTCAGAGTTAGAAGCACACAGTGAGAGTATTAGACCAGTCAAACCCTTTATCAAGGTGTGACAGATTGAAAATGGCAAGACATAACCAACATGTGAGGGAATTGCACAACAGAGGAGGAAACACACTCATTTCACTTACTAAGCCCCAAAATGACTCTGGAGGAGAGTTAATGAAGCCACATTAGAGTGACTTACAGAGTTGCACATTCTCCAGACATGTTGCCAAAGGTTTTTCAGCTCATTTTTGCGCACAGGCTTCACCAGGAAGTCTGCTGCCCCTTTGAACAAACAGCTTAACACTATATCCAAGCTGTCCTGTGTTGACATCACTGCAAATCCCAGTACCCCAGATAAGCTTTTGTCTTGAATAGTGTCTTAGCTTCAACAATGTGCTGACATATCTCCAATAGCAAGAGAATACCCACAAATGCCATCTAATTACAAGGAACCGATATATTTGTGATGAATAGACCTCATAAATTAGACCACTGGTATTCTGATCAGATTTGATATTCAAAATCCAGTTACAGCCACAGTAGCCACAATTGCGACACAGTGCAGCACTTACATGCCATTATCATGAAACTAAAAACAAAACTGGCCTCCTAAGCTGAAGACATAATCAGATAGGGAGCTTACTGACAACAGGGATCTGCTTGCATGCCTCATGATTTTCCATTTTAGAAAGAAGTTCCAGACCCGACATGCATGGCAGGATGACATCTGTCAACACAAGGTCAAACTGAAAATTCCTTTTCTCCAGCAGTTGCCAAGCCAATGCTCCATTTGCAGCTGAAGTGACTGCAAAAGGCAACAGTCATTCAGTGATGCTGCTCATATGCTTCTATCTTTCCAACACAGACCAAGGTGTTCAACAGTTACACCAAAACCTTTTCATTTCAATATCAAGTGGGGAGGTGAGATGCAAGCACCACAATAAGGAAAAAACTGGCATATTTATCCCCAGAAATGCAGCACTCAAAGATGCAGAAGTGCCATTCCATGAAAAGCACCATCATTACAGACTTTGTTGCAGTGATTTCAGTCATCAAATGCGAATGAAATGACATGTTCCACTCTTTCCACTTTTTCATGAGTGACATGCAGGAGGAAAACATGAAGCCAGAAGAAATAAGACAAGAAGAGGGCAGGAAACAACCAACATAGACAACAAGAATGCAGGACAAGAAACAACAGACATAGATAACATGAGATGGCAATGAATCCACCAAGGAGAAATGGGTGGCAATTCTGAGAAACTAACTAGTCAAGCAAATTCATTGCAGCTTGTACCAACCTTCATATTTGCAGTTCCTCAACAAAGCACTCACTACATGCCTTGTACAGTCATCATCCTCAGCCAACAGCACTCTGAGGTGGCCATGTGGTAGAAAGCTCTTCCAGCCCCCACCAGGACCTGGCTGCACCTGCTGGTGAGACTGCTGCAAATTTTGTTGTGGCTTAGACTGCTGAATTGATACAGCTTCTGCAATCATACCATCCCCTTCCTCAAACTCCGTGTCTTGGTCTCTACCTTCTTCATCCCTTTCAATATCAAGTCTTGTAAGCTCCTCTGCAAGTACACGACTCGTCCCAATCTTGCTCCTCATGTGCTCCTCCTCATTTGCAGTTCTCTCTTGGCCACTGGTTTTGGTGGCCTTCTTGACCTTAACTCCATTTGAACCGTTTTCTTCGGCCAAGGTCTTCGAGTAGTCCCCAGCTCGCACACCTTCGCTCCTGCTCCCTATTTCTTCGTACACATGACTTCCCTCGTGTTGGGCGCTTTTGTGGCCGGCCTTGAGTTGCGCCACCCACATCCCATGAGGAGTTTTGACATTACCAGTGACATCCTGCCTTGCTCTAGAAGGCGGACAACGACGGTCGGGCCCCGAATCGGACTCATAATCTGCAGTCATAGAAAGGCTGTTATGGTGCTATAATCTTCTTTTCCCTTACTCTCTGTGAAGCCTGCTCCTCAAGGCTGCTACCCTTCCCACCCTTGTCCAACACTGAGACGATATGCCGGGACTCTTGCAGGTCTACGACGAGCTTCACGGCACATTCTCCAAGGGCCTTTGAAGCCACTTCCGTGTCTGCACGCACACTCTGCCATATCAACCCACGACAACAGTGAGGATTAGGCGTAGATTAGGCGGAGCTCTTCTATCCCCACTGTGATATAGACCGTAGTTTGCTCAAGATGCTTCAAGCAAAACTGAGATCTAATGTTCTAGCACATGTCTTCACCATGGCCCGGTTCTCCCACAGTGTGTTCTCGTTGAAAGTATCATCATCTGGGACGACTGCTAGTTCCCCAGAGGAGCTCATTTCGCACACAAGCCCCCGGTCTTCATTCTTGCATGAAATGAATCAAACTTCGCATTGTAGCACTAGAGATTGCTCAGGTATTTTGTTAGCTCTCAGAAAACTTACAGGTCTGCAAGCCCGACTCAGTAGAGAGTCATTCACTAGAGATCGGCTTCCGAAAACCACCACCGTGAACGGAACTCCAAGCTTCTCCGCAGCGTCGCAGATTCCACGATCTATGTGAACGATGTTTTCCAGAGAAACACACGAGAAAACGAAGAATCTGCTCCTTCTTAACTGGAATTTTTTTCTTCAACACCTCTGTTTGTCTCTCTGTCTCTCGTCTGCACCGCATCCAACTGTGACAAGCTTAGCAAGTCCTGAGAACCGGCTACCCGTTGCGTTTCTTCTTCTTCTTCTTCTTAACTGGATTTTTTTTCCCCTCCAGCAACTCTGTTTGTCTCTCTTGTGCACCACATCCAACTGTTACAAGCTTAGCAAGACTTCCTGAAAAATGCAAAATCGGCTACTGCTGTGTATCTGCTTCTTCCTCTTCTTCAATGGAACTTTTTCTCCCTCTATTTGTCCCTCTCTCTCTTCTGCATCCAACTGTGACAAGCTTCCGAAGTCCTGTTTCGTGTGAACAACGCCCAAGTTCACTCCTGCTGTAAGAACGCTTCAAATCGCGTTTCGAAACTCTACAATCGCAAAGGACTTGAAGCACATTGAAGAAACAACTCGGTTACAAACAAACAAACAAAGAGGTAGGCAGGATTGCAACGAGCATGAAACTCGCAAGGATCGGGAAGAAGAAGGAAAAAAAAACACGAGTTGCTGATAATTACAGGATCTTAGAAAACACGACAACTACAAAGAAAAAACAGGAGTGCGTTCAAAACCCCGCTCCGCCTTTCATCAACTCGCAGAGTAACGAATACCTCCGCAAACCAGTCCCTCAACAGAGACAGGAAAAACTAAAACGAAGAAGAACTCAAATCAAATCATCATCAACAAAAAAAAAAAAAACCCCGCATCGAGGAACACTTTGCAACGCAACCCTGAGACTTCAAACCTCCGGAAAACAAAACTCCACACAATCGGAGCTTCGCCTGTTGTTGTTTCTTTTCTTCCTTTGTTTCATTCTCTGTTTTTGTTTGTTTTTTTGTTTCCCCCCTGGTTTGTTTTCGGGGTTTTTTTTTTTTTTTTTTTTTAAAAAAAAAATATTGTGGGGCGGGGAGATGGGGGGTGGGGATGTTGAAAATTGGTACTCAAATAATAATGAGAGAATAAAGAAGAAAGAAACACAAATTCATTAGTGTCAGTTCTTCTTCACCCAACTAACCTTAAGATCACACAAGTTGGTACAAACTTTTTAAAGATCCACCTAAGCTAAGGATCACACAAGTTGGTACAAACTTTTTAAAGATCCACCTTTGACCTACTCTTACGAATCCTCATGACATTCCCTGAAAAACTATTTACTTTCCCTAATATCACATGCAATTAAATCATCATTCCAACCTCAACAAAATCCAAGCTGAAAAAAAAATATCAGATGCAATGACATACTTTTTAAACTAACCTTAAACTAAAGTATCTCATAATTTCAAAAAAATTAAATGAAAAACATAAATGTTTAAAATAAAATTAATTTAAAAATTATCCGATGTTTTTTCTTGAGAAAAATAATTTGAAATTCTCAAAAAAAAAAAATTAAAATTTTTGATGGAGGTAGTAGTAAAGATTGGTATATCAAGATCCGATTTAATTAATTTAAAATAAAATTTAAATTTCGGTGGGCCGGCCTCTCAGAGGGAGTCTTTTTTTTCCTGCTGCGTATTGAAAACTGACTGATTAAATTCCAAGGACCAGAATGCACCAGCGCGGCTCTCCGTGGCAACGTGGAACAGATACAGGACCTTTAATACTAGAGTAACGACTGACACCACGCAAACAACGTGTCCGTAAAAGGAACTGTGATTGGTGCCAGGGATGTGAGGAGCGTGGGTTGGGGGGCCAAAAGATTAAGCAAATCTTTGGAGGGAAATCAATACCTGGCCTGAGAAGCAAAGGGGAGATTGCCTTGCCTTGCCTTGCCTGGCAGCCTATCGCTTTCTAGTGTGTGGTGTGTGTGTGATTTTCATTTATTGGCCTTTTGCCTACCAAGGGAAGGATATTGTGTTTAAAATAGAGTACAGTAGCTTCAGGGATTTTGGCCCCTAGGTAATAGGTCTGTTTTTTGATGAGGATTTTTGAAAAGATGATATACTTCGGCTATTATGTTGAAACTTGAGATTAGTTATAGAGTTATAATATCTCGAAGGATTTTGGGGTTTTTTTTTTAGAGGATTTTGTGAAGTTTGTATTTTTCCATGGTGACATATTTGAGTTTTCATAATTCTTCTTTTGCATCAAGATACTTTTTAATGTAAATGGCCTTGATGCTTTTTAATGTAAATGGCAAGGCCACAATGTGACATGCCCCTTGCTTTTTTTTTTTTTTAAAGTCTTGAAAGTCTAGCACCTACTCATAAATTACATATCTTTAGGACAACCCTCATTCCTGTGTGTGTGTGTGTGTGTGTGTTTTCCATTCTTTTATGGCTTTTTTCTTTTCTTTTCTTTATTGGTCCAGGAGGCTCTGGTGCACCTCATAAATTGCATATTTTTTGTTTTATCCAATTCTTGGCCACGTCTAGGAGATCTAGGGCCCCTCGTAACTCACGTATCTTTAGGACAACCCTGATTTGTGCTTTTTTTTTAATTAAAAAAATTGGGAGCTTTATGAGATTTAGTTCCTCCTTGTGAATTGCATGAGTGCATATTGTGATCCATATTAATTAGTTCAGGGTGCCTTCAAAGTTCAGAATTATTATTATTATTATTATTAATGAGTCTCTTTGATTGACCATCACCAAAAACAAATTTTTAAAAATCTCAAACTTTGGGGATTCCCCAATGTAAAAGCATTCACTCCCAACAAGCATAGAAATAGATATAAATCCCTTATTGGCCGACCTACCTAGGTTCCAAAAGGATGTTGGGCTAAGCATAAGGGACAAAGTGAGGTGTTATTGGGAAGATGTTGGGGAACACATTGAGAACTTCGTGATAACACATTGGGAACAAAAAGTTCAAAAAATCCCACACCCCCCCCCCCCCCCCCC
>Ga0116227_10011145_pt1 | contig 15258 bp, 6 predicted proteins | sample S1TSphgellanicum_FD_89693 | JGI IMG/M metagenome (GOLD analysis project Ga0116227, IMG submission 89693) | Host-associated microbial communities from peat moss isolated from Minnesota, USA - S1T2_Fb - Sphagnum magellanicum MG | ecosystem: Host-associated > Plants > Peat moss > Unclassified... | reverse complement strand
TTAATCTTTATAGACATGATATCTCAATATTTGTTTTAAATTGCAATAAAAATCCATTAAACACTAAACTATAAGTAAATTATTTTTTGTGCAAATGAATATTTATGCATGATACAAAAAAAATTGTGCATCTAAATATTAAAATTTAAGGAAATTTGAAATATGAAATTGTAATAATGTAAGTTCAATATATGTAAATTATTATTTTTTTGTAAATCAAATGTTAATTTACAAAAAATCAAATAAATGATACATAATTCATAATTTTGTGGAATTTTTATTTATATTTATATTTATACATATGATGTCTTAATATATATATGTTTAAATGAAGGGGGCTAATGAATATATGAAATGATCTTTTGGGTACCCCAACCATACTTTGACCCCAACGAAAGATGGAATGTTGTTAAAATCCACAAAGTTATTTGGGATGTCATAATTGATTATGGTATGGCAGCTTGGAATACATGTATGAAGCTAATTAAAAAAATCCTTAGGGTGGGAAAAAACTTCTTGAGAAGTTTGATGAGAGTTGGGATAGGCATTAGGTTATTTGTTTCAGAATAGGTAGCTTTGTTAGGTGGTGTTATGATGAGCCCTGAAAGGGTTTCATGTATTAAGGTTCTAAGTGATTTGAAATCTTAATTTTGGAACTTGGTATTTTTAATTCTGAAAATTTTGACAGGTAATAGTTATACAAAATGATAAACAAAACATTATGAATGTTATGGAACAGTCTAGTGCATCTAGACCGCCTCAATTCTAAGTTGCTGTCGTGGAAGGTGTGCGGTGCAAAACTTGAGAAAGTTGAGCTTTTCATTTTATTAAAATTTCAACACAAAAAATAATAAATTATTTTTCAAAAGTTTGACGAAAAGAAAAGAAATTGAATTTATTGCCAAAATGGTAAAGGTACTACGGTGTAGTTGGGATGCTAAACAATCTAGAAGGGAATGGTGAAGAAGATGTGGCCTCCATTTCCTTATAACAAACAGAGAGGGTTGAGCCCATTTGTATTGGAGAATGCATTCATCCATCCAGTGGTGGAAGCTCACATCAGTTTTGGTAGCAAGACTGGAAGAAGAGGTAATGGCTATCAATTTTTCATTGTCACCTTGTTAAGGACTTTATAATCCACACACATTCTCAATGTCTCATCCTTTTAGTGAACAACGAAGATGAGTGTCACATATGATGACTTGTTATGTTTCAAGTAACTTTTTACCAAAAAAATTTCAAATTAAACTTTAAATTCCTTCAACTCCTCATATATATATATATAAAGAAAAATTATATTGGCTGACAACAGACAGTGTGGATGGGCTTTTAGTACTTCCATTTTACCACCACATTTTGAGGCAGTGGCAGAGAAAGGATTGAAATTCATCCCAAAAAATCATGACAAACCCATATGTGCCACAGGAGCCCCAAGATTTTGTAGGCATTTTTCACAGTGTGTCAGTCAGAGTGACAACTTTCAATGCACATGTTTGAGACCCGCATAAGCACACGAGGTTATACGAAATTGAGGTACTACTCTGTTATCATCAACTAATTCATGTCAGAACTCTTGATAGGCTCCATACACAGATTTTATTTTTTTTGTAATGACAAACTAACCAAAACATGCATAAAGCACTCCAAGAAATTCTGGACGCCACCTTGGGTCTGTAAATATCCCTCCTAACCCTAAAAGAAAAATTTATAAAATTTTATTTAAAAAATTTATAAAATTTTATTAAAAAATTTTTTTAAAAAGAAAAAAAAAAAGCCCTAGGAGTGGGATGGATCTCACACCTACTCACACCCCACCCCCCCAAATAGCAAAGGAAGAAATATGTTGAACAACATGCCCTCCCATTACACTACACAAAATGGTGTAGGTCTTTTTTTATTCACAATAAACATGGGCTTTACCTGGAAAACTTTTTTTATCATGAAACTACTTTTATGGAGACGTCCAACCATGGCTTTTTACATTATTCTCAAAAGTGACAAACAAATAAAATATACCCTTGTTGGTGCTTCTCCCTATTTTTATTCCCCAACCTTTCAAAAGAAGGGAAGGGCCCTTTTATTCCCCCCTACCTGCACTGGGGGGGGGGGGTAGGAGGACAACTACATTAATGGAAAAAAGTATGATGTTGGAAATGAACCTCTGAAATGCAATGATACATTCATCAGACCCAGGGTTTCATTTAAGGATTTTGTGATGTAGCCAAAGTGGCAATCGTTCACAAAATAATTTAGCCAAATTTGGTTACACATTAGATATGGAAGTAGGGTGAAAAGAAAATCCTTCTATATTCTTGGCTATTTACTGGAACTTATCATAAAAATCTGGCAATTTGAAAAAAATTCCCCAAACCCACCACCCTCATTTTCCCGTTTTGAGGCCTTCCAGTTGGATGAGGCCCCCGGTCCCACCTGGGGTGGGTTTTTTTTGTTTTTTGGGGGGTTCCCTGCCCTTTAGGCTTGCCTGCCCATATGTGACCTAGATACCTACCCACCTGTGACCCCTCTGACCTAATTCCTCCTACCCACCTACCGAACCACCTCCTACCCACTTACCTACCAATTGACCCACCTCATACCCTAAACCAGGCAACCTTCCTCCCTCTTACTCTCACACACCCTGATTTGCTGAGGTTGTCCACCATCTCTTGAGATGCAACACCATTGCATCATTCACGAAGCTCACACATCACGCCATCGTCAAACTTACACATCATGAAATTGTCATCAAGTACATAGCTTTTTCTCTTTTTTCTTTGTAAAGACAAAAGAAAAGCTATGTACACATTGCCACCAAGTATGAAGATTCTTTTTTGGGCTCACACCATGACAAAGTTGGTTGCATTTGTGAAGGCAATTCAAGAGGAAGTTCATATGGGTGAGGAAACAAACATTAATTAATGTTTAATGTTTAATTATTGCAAACAAAGATTACCAAGTGCTAGGAGATATTGCCAAAGGTATTTTTTGGAGTTCAATTTAAAGATATTTTATTACTTGAACCATTGTTACTCAACTTGTCTTGCTTCACCCTGGGCCTCCCCCTCCATGTGAAAGGAGGGTGGGGTTTTGTTTTGCTCATTTTTTTTATTGCAATATTCAAATAGTGGTGGCAAATATTTCATAAATGCAATAGCTTCATAATATCATGATTTAATGTCATGTTCATAATGCAATACCCTCATATTTTAAGGTTTGGTGTATGTTCATGTTCAATTTTGTAGGTGTTATTGTGGGCAATGGTCAAGTTGAGAACAAGTTGTGTTTGAAACATTCATATTTAATACCCTCATATTTTAAGGTTTGGTGTATGTTCATGTTCAATTTTGTAGGTTATTGTGGGCAATGGTCAAGTTGAGAACAAGTTGTGTTTGAAACATTCATATTTAAAACCTCGCCTAATGTAAGGCTTAACTTTTAATTTCAACCCACCTTCTTTTCCACATGAAAGGAGGGCGAGGTTTTTTGTCATTTTTTAAGCCTAAAATACCTATAACTATTATATCATAGGGATACTAGGGATTTTAAATGTTTTTTTGTGTTTTATTTCCTATTTTTCTAGAGCAAACTACAAGTGTGGAGGTTGTCTTTGAAAAAATCTTGTGAAGAGTCCTTAAAAGATGTTGTAGGTGATTACACACTTGTGTGCCCATCATTCACCAAAGCAAAAGAGAACATTGATTAGGAGGTTATAGGGAGCAAATCACTATGGAAGTGAATAAATCCAAGTGCCCCTCAACTTGAAAAAGGGGCATGATAAAACAAAACCATGTCATAATGAATGTTCATATCTTGAGCCATGCATACATGACAGAAAGGCACAATGAATAAAAGGCAATTGATCATGCAAAAAAAGAAAGATACTACCAAGTTTGACCACTTTTAGTAAGAAGCATGACATTTACCAAAACTATAATTTAAACCTACATTGGTAAGATCTGCTTGTCCTTTGATGTGCGAAATCCTTGGCATTCCTACATGGGGTTGGGATTTTTTTCTTATTGTAGTTTTCTTTAAGATTGATAAGGATGATGACCTACTATTTTGATTATTTAAAAAAATGTTTACTTACATGGAGCAAATTGCGTCACTAGTAAAAAAGAGTTCATGATGACATAAACAATTTTGCTTCACATTGATGGGGCACCAACTTTTAATGCATTGCCATGCAATAAAGGCAACTCAATTTAAAACTAGCTACCATGTGACACATGACATTAGTGACCATGATAGTAGCTTAGAGGAAAAGTGGCATGTACCATCATTTTCAAATAATGATGGATTAATTTTGGGATTTTTTGCATTCCCACACATTTTTTATATTACTTCACAAAATTATAAGTTTTTTAAAAGCTCAGTGTATTTTAACATTCATCCACACATAAGAAAAACATTATGTGGGTATATTAAATGAATGTAATGTAATTATTTCATCACCATTTAAAGGTATGTGTTAAAATAAAAGAATTAAAACCCAAAAAAAAAAAAAAAAAAACTTAATATAGTAAATGACAATATTGCATATGCCCCTACCATGTCAAATTATAATTTCCAAAAACATGAGGGTATTACAAATGGCCCTACCATTTGTATTGAACTCATTTTGTCATTTTCGCATAGACATAATGAAGGTATTTCATTTTACAAACTACCTTTGGTTTAAGGAAACTTATATGATATTTAATTTTTTTTAATCTACCCAAAATTTAGGTATTAACATGTGGGTGGTTACAAGATAAGGTGGATCCATTCCAATGGATAAAAAGTCTATAAATAGGCCATTTGATAATGTTAAACTTGTAATTTATTATGATATCATTGCTTAAGTGGGGGATTAAAAATGATTAATGAGTTAATAAAGATTATGTGAATAAAAAATCCAACTATATGATTTTTAAATTATATGTTAAAAGAAAAAAAACATGAAAATCCATTAATAAATTATTATGATATGGACTTTTGAAAGTAAGCTCCATTTTAAGACATTCAAAAGTCCATAATGTTTTGTTGGGTTAAGTTTTTTTTAAGAATATTTTTGCATTTATGTTACTTTTCCTTTAATATATCATGCATTGAATCCATATAAGGTATCCCAAAAAAGTTCATAAACAAAAATGTATCTATATAAAGCAATAGACAAAAGACAAATCCATATTTTTCAACTTCAAAAGTTCAAGACTATATATTTGGAAAACATATGTTGTAATTTTTAATAAAAAATTATTTTATTTAAGTTGAAAATCTTTAATTCAACAACAAACTTGACATTGTGATGATTTTATGGCATGTTAATGCATGACATTTAGCAAAAACCTATAATGTGACACAAAAAGTGGTCCATCTTATCTTGTAACCACCCATGTGGCTTTGAGTACCTAATGCAATATCTACATTTCAAATTAACCTTTTATTAAAATTGAAAGTTAAAAGGTAGCTTAAGTCAAGGATGACAAGGGTTTTGCAATACCTACATTTGTTGACAATAGCATCAAGTATCTTTTGTTGTTGACATGTTTAGTTCATCATTAGTCTATAGGAGGTAAGTAGGTGGGTTCATCTAAGATGTAAAGCCATGTTAATGGATAATAGGTTCATATACAAGTAGGGCGGATTTGTACCTACTTGTTCCATGTGCAATACCTTCATTTGTGGTCAACATCATCATATAATTAGTCATAGGTAGGTAGGTGAGTATTAGGTAGGTAGGCAAATGGGGGGAGTTAGGAGGTTGATTAAGGTGGGTAAGCAACACTAGGATACATGACTTGGCCATTTTTATGACTATGATTAAGTTTTAGTCATGAGGTTCACAACTACATGACTAAAACACATGATTTGATTTCAAAACTATGTTTGACCAAATAACCAAAAAAATTGAACACATTAAAAAGCTAAGAGATTTTTATATGAAAAGAATTTGTTGTTTAGGTGCATGCACTTATGAGTAATATGTTGATATTTATCATAAAAAACCATTTATTTCATATATAATTTAAATATTTTCAAACCCAAAAAAACCAATTAGTTATTCATTATAATTTATGTTCATCAACTAATTGTGAATGATTTAAAAATATTTTGATTTTGCACATGAACCATAAAAATAAACTTAATCTAATATCGTGTCATTGAAGATTTTCTTCTTGGAAACCACTATCAAAGTACATTCACACCACACATGTGTAGGTAATTAGCATAAATTAGGATATGTTTACTTAAATAAGTAGCTAGGGTAACCCACCTACATTGGTTAAGTTACCATTATCTAGCTACTTACTTAAGCTAGCTTAAACCACCTTTATACCTAAATTAAGATGAACCACTTATACACTTAGGCTAAATTAAGTAGCCTACATGTATGGTATGTAGGCTAAGGTAGGCTACCTACCTATCTAGGCTAAGTTAACTAATTACTAATACATGTATTAATTATTGTAACTATCTACTAGTATTGATCTAAATGTAACTAACTAAATACACATAAGCTAAGATAAGTTACCTACCCGTTTAATTTAATTTAGGAGTGGTATGTATGTGGTTTAGGCAGCCTATAAGTAGCTTACTAGGTATGTAGGCTAGGGTAAGCTACTAGCTATGTACCTAGGCAAAATTATTAGTTAATTACCTAATTACAACTAAAATACATTAATTAGTGTGTAACTAAGTAACTAGGTACTAAATATTGTAAGTAATTCCTATGTTGACCTAATTAATGCACTACCTCCTTAATTTCCTACCCACCTACCTACTTAATTAGTACACCTACCTTTTTACCTACTTACTTACCTAATTTATGTGTATACTTAATTACTTAGGGATAGTGTTGTATGGAATGTGAAAATGTTACCCCTTCCCAAAAGTTGATCCCATATTGTTTATCATCCTTTCAAACTTGTAAACAATATAATTGGGTGCACTACAAGCATCCAAAAAACATAGGAAATATTCAAAAAAATTATGTCATCTATGATGAACTAATAAAAAAGGCTCAACCTTAAAGGCTAAACTCAAAATGAAATAACTAAGATTTTCTTAATTAAGTGTCATGTGATTTAAGTCTAAGATTAACTTAAATGCAATATATAATGTGGCCTAGGTTTAAGCATAACTTAAGTGTCACATGGCCAAGGTCTACACCTAGTTTAATGTCACATAGGTTATTAGGGCCTACATTGTTAAGGGCATAATTGTTCTATCACCAATGGACAAAGTGGACAAAATTGTATATTGTCATTATTGGGCAAAATGCACAAGATAAAGTGTCATTTTAGAACAAAATGGCAACATAAGGCTAAGTGATTAGGAATGGCTAAGAATTTGAATTCATGTTCATGGCGGAAAATAAAAAAGGATTCATGGGAAAAGTTTTGCATTGATGATCATTAGGACATTGAATAGTTTTTTATTAAAATGAGGAAAAGGTCATGAGAGGAGCTAGAGAAGCATTATTGATGGAGAAAAACATTTGTCTTTCATTGTCTTTTTTTGTTTTCAATTCCATACATGTTGAATTATGTTTTCATATTATTGCAAATGCTGTATTGTTGCATATATGGATTTTGAAATGGATTTTTGTTTGAGTTTACTCGTTGATTTATGTAATTGGTTAGTATTACAAATTCTAAATATCTAGATAATAACATCTTGAACCACAGAACTAAAAGAATAAACCAATGTTAAAATATTAACATTTACCATACACCTAGTTTAAGTGCCATGTGGCCTATCCTACCTAGGTGGCCTATGTCTAGACTTAACTTATGTGCCATGTGGCCTTGCCTAACTTAACCTAAGTGGCCTATGTCAAGGTGCCATGTGGCTTATCTTAGATTAGGTGGCCCATGTCTACATTTAACCATGTGCCACATGGCCTAGCTTAACTTAGCCTAAATGGCCTATGTCTAAATTTAACTTATGTGCCATGTGGCTTTGCTTAACTTAACATAGGTGGCTTATGTCAAAGTGCCATGTGGCCTATCCTAGCTTAGGTGGCCTATGGGGTGAAAACACGTTATGTTTACACTTAGCCATGTGCCACATGGCCTAGCTTAACTTAGCCTAAATGGCCTAACTTAGCTTAGCTTAGGTGGTTTATGGGGTGAAAACATGCAATGAGGGTGAGGCAACTTGGGCACTTTCATTACATGTATTAAAAATATACACCTCCAAAATGTGTTGTATTTAATTTTGGGTTTCACTTTTGGCATTTGGGATTTATATTTTGATTTTCACAAAGTAATTTTATACAATTTTATTATTTTAAATTAAAACATAAAAGATTAAATTCAAGAAATAAAAGATATATTTATGGTCTACAAAATATAATAAAGCCCATTTCTTATTTTAGACTACACTAGTTTTTGGTTTGAAATAATCAATAAAACAACGTTTGAAATTGAATTTTAAACAACAATCTTCCATTTGAAAGTGATTTTTGTCAACTTTTGAATTTACCACATACTTATGGTCATTGCCCTAAAAAAATCAATTTGTGATATGATAAATATCAAACTCTTCACATGATTTACAAACTTATTCCAATCATATGGATTCACAATGTTTGATAAAGACTACCATTTTTATAAAGATTAAAAATGATTGAAATCATTTCTTGAATATTTGCATTTTTAATACAGTGTGAAAAACCTTCTTAATGACATGATTTAGGTTCAAACATGGGTAGCCTTGAAAAATAGTATGATGTGACAACCCCCCTTAATGTGTTTTCACCTTATGTGTAGGTGCCACATTCAATTACAATGTACTACATGTGTACATTTCATTTATAAAAAAAAACTATTATTTGATTTAATATTTTAGAATTCAATGACCATAATTACACAATCTTTTGAAATCACAACATCCATCCATGGTTGTAGTCATGAAAATGATATGGATTGGCATAAACAACTATTGTCATGGTATAAACAACTACAGTTGTGACTACAACTAAATGACATAAGTGATGAGTTTAAATCAACTATGTAATCATCTAGTTGTTAAGGCATATACAACTAAGGTTTCTAGTCATGGGTGAAGCCATAGATGCTACCATTTGGCATGGTGTTATAAGTAGATGAATTTGGGGAGGGATAGTAAGTAAGTAGATGGGCAAATGAACACATGTGTGAAGGAGGTGGGTTTTGAGTTAATATATGACAAAATGGGGTTTAGGTAAATAGGTGAAATCAAAATTAAAAGATTTTTTTAAAAAACCAAAATTGTCAACATAAAAAAAAATCATATAACTAATCACATGGATAAAATCTCAATTAAAAAAAATTTCAATTAAGTCATAGTCCATCCAAATTGGTGCATTCATGGGTGTTGCTTCATTGTGGTCCTCACATTCTTAGTATATTTATTGCTTAATAAATCCACAATAGCCTTAAAAGAGTTTTCCATGTCATGCCAAGATTCTACGAACATAATAAATAAATACTAGAACGATTTGTCGTGCAATTAACTATTTTGGATCATTAGAACCATCAATTTTAATTCTAGATAGTAAAAAATGAATTAGAAATTGGATCTAATTTTTGGAATTAATTCTAAAATTGAAACCATGTTTTATGTTTTGGAAAAACTAGGCCCAAAACTAAGACCAAGATGTGTGGAAAACTTGGGGTTCATTGGAATTGCTAGTTCCAATCCAAATTACCCATAGTCAAAATTTATTGTATTGAGAAAACAAACCTAGAACTAGATTCCTAGTTCCATTTAGGTGTGGAATTAGAATTATCTTAATGTTTTTTAACCAAAACCAAAGGTACTTCATAAAAGTAAATAACAACCCAACATTGGGTAATACTTACATTATTTTTAAAGGATACAAGGTGGGTATGGAATGTTGGCCCCAAACATTAAAGTTATCAATAAGGGTGCAAACAAAATACAATGAGCCTACATAATTACTTTAGAAAAGGATTGCATGTTTTTTTCCCCAAAAAACTTTTTTGTATGAATGAATTTTGGAACAAGTTTTTTTTGCAATTTGTTATAATAAATGCTTATAGTTGTCCCAGTATATGACAAATTATTTATTTATCATTTTTGGATAAATATGAATTTTTGAAAGTGTTCCAATTCCATTTTTTACATTTTTATGTTTTCTTTTATAATAAGCTACAACTTTTCTTAACAAATAATGTAGATTAAATCTCATTTATATGTGGTAAAAGACTTTCAAAGTTTTAAAATTTTAAATCAATTTTGGATTATTTTAATTCTTAAAGTTTTAGAATTCCACATATTTTAGGGTATGAATGTTTTTTCAAGTGGCTAATAAATCTTTATCCTCTTAATTTTTTCCCCATCAAATGTGTTTTATTATGTGAGTCCTTTTGATAGTCCTTTGCAAAATTGATTCATGTTTAATGCATAGGTGATCACTTTTATAGGTTTTAAATCAAAACTTAAACTTAAAATTTCATCAAATGGATTTTTGATTTGAATTCCTTAACATTCTTATGAATGAAAAATCATAACTTGCCATGATTGTCATGGCTTTAAATGGAAAAATATAAATATTTATCCAATTTCGACTATTTTTTTTGTGATCCGATGTCGTTTTTGGCTCATCAAATTGTGATTACACCCATAAAGTGATTCAAATTATGGATCAAAATGTTCAATGAATATAGGTGACAAAATCCCAAATTGGGGGCTTGCAATTTACAAACACAAATAACAATTCACTAAACTCAAATTTGCATTGATTTTGTAGCTGGCCAATTTCATGATGTGTCTTAATCATCTTCATTTCATTGTGTGGGTATTTTTACTCAAAAGAAAAAAAATTAAGAAGTTTTGTAATTCAAAAGAAGTGATGAAGATTAACATCTTGGGAAAAGTAAAGAAAGAAGTAATGAAACTTTATAGCTTTCTAGCTTGGGAGAAACAATGAAAAAGTGATGAGAATAAGTGAAAAAGAAGTATTGAAAAGCCTAATCAAAGAAAAGCTTTTGACGACCCCAAGAATAAGAGCTTGGGAGTTTTTTTATTATAAAAAGAAAATTTAAAAAGTAGGATTTAGAATCTTAAACTACTCTCAAGTTTTTTAAGAGTGAAAGTAGGAATGTACATTAATGTTGGTAGGTTCAAGCTTGGATTTCAACAAGTTCAAGTTAGGTTATAAAATCAAGTTCTAAAGTTGTTGAATTAGAGGTTCCAAGTTTTCTTGGAGCTTTCATTTGAACCTAACTAAAGAACCAACCTATTTTTAAAATTGAATAACTTAATATAAAAGTGTTGCCCCAATTTAAAAAGGTTTAGGGTTTTTAGGTACATAAGTAATATTATTAAAAAACATAAAATTGATCATACAATTTAAACAATACATTTTATTGGTTGTACATAATTAATATTACGTAATTTTTATCTTGGAATGTGTGCACTAGTTGCACAAATTAATTACATGTTTCTTTTTATGGGTTTGGTTGTGTGTAATGGAGATGGAATTAAACCTTGTCTTAAATTAGACAAATTCAAAATTCTTTGTGAAAATGACAAGAATGAAAATTTCTAAAAATCCAAAGAACTATATCCAAGACCAGATGGTAGTTCCATAAAAAACAAAAGAAAATTCAAACTACGATTGAAATTCCATTCTGAAATCAAGAATCGAACAACAATATTATACATGCGATTGGGAGTTGGGAGGTGTTAGCTTCCAACTAGGCCAAAAACACTTCAAAACCTAAACAAATTACCTCAAAGAACAATTTGAACAAGGAAGATTAAAAGCTACAATCAACCACATTTCAACACAAATCCAACACCTTACATTTTTATGTGACAAAAACAAAATTGCTATTGATAAGCTTCATAGTCAAAACAATAGTGTTAGTGCATGAAGGTGATTGTGAAAAACAAGATGTGTTCTATGATTGTTGACCCAAAAGCTTGACAATGTGGGAGGCATTTGTCCTCTCATTGTGATCATTTTTAGTTTTAAATGATGCAAAATTTCTGAGTTTATTTAGACATAATTGTGTCAATACTTATAATAAACTTTGTCAAGAAATTGAATGCAAACCTCTACTTATTGAATTGGAGTTTAAATTATTACCGCTAGTGATCCAATACCTTGCCGTAGCCTCCATAAAGAGTTCCAATTGAGCAAGCACCTTTTTGCCACCTCTCCTAGATGTAATAACCCATATTATGCCACATTTGTTTGCAACCTATGCTCTTGCATCTTCACCAAATGAGCAAAGGTTGATTTGGTGTGGTGAACAAGACCATTGCATGGAATGCCTTTGAAAATATCAAGTTCAACAATAAATCATATTCATTAGAAGAAATCTTGTATTGTATAATAAACCATCCAATTTGCAACTATATGTGACTAATTGTCATTTACAATGTTTTATCATTTTTATAATTAGCGACTATGGTGCAACTAATTTGTGATTATTAAATTTTCCTTCCTTCCATGTTGATTAATTTTTTTGGCTTTTCATTCAAGAAGAGGCCTTTATATCAAATTAGTTGCAAAAGTAATTGTAACCTGGTTACCTCTATGTGGTGTCTTATACTTTCAATGTACATTACGGTGTTTTGAAATATATTACAATGTATTTATAAACTATGTTATATTTAGGGCATGTCAAATATACATTTTTCATATATTGTGAGTGGGTTAAGTAGGCTAAGAAAATAGTTAAGTAAATAAGTAGATGAATAGGTAGGTATATAAATAGGTAATTAAATTCAACTAATTATTCAATAAGCAAATTAAGTACATAAGAAAGTAAAATAATTTTTTAAAACTATATATTATATTTAATAGGTAATAGCTACTATTAATTATATTTTTATTATTATTTAATATCTAATATTTTAGTTAATTATTAGTTATCCGATAATCAATAATTAATATGTATAATCAATATTATATCCAATATCTATTAATAATAATTATGAAATAATTTGGTATTAATTATTGAATTTTTTTTGTTTCACCAAGGTTTAGACAAATTTTAATTTTATCTTATTTTAAATCTGCCAAATTTTAGCCAAATTTCAATTTTGTTGATGTTTAATCAATTTTTTATTTAGCCAATCTTTAACCAATGTTTATAATATTTTAATTTAAACAATGTTTAGCCAAGTTTTTGTTTAGTCAATGTTTATCTAATGTTTAATTAACCTATAGCCAATTTTTTGTTTATACAACCTTTGGTCAAATTTTTATTTAACCAATGTTTAAAATTAGGTTTAAACATAAATGTCATGTGGGCCTAACTTAGGTGTGACATAGGATACTTTATTTAATAGGCTAGGTTAATTAATGGATAGTAAATTAAGTTAATAGGTAATAAAGTAGGTTAATATTTAATAGGTTAGGTTAGGTATTAGTTGGTAGGTAATACTTTAAATTAATTAGGTTTATATATATGTCTATGTTGATTAGGTAAATAGATAATCTATAAGCTTAAAGTAGGTAAGTAAGATGTAAAGCCCAAGTAAATAAGTTGTGGTTTTAGGAGAATCTTATTTTAATTTGGGATTAAACAATTTATTGTGCACATCTAGTTTGCAACTAGGTTGCAACTATTAAATTTATCCCATATTTTTTGTCCTTCATTTCAATCTTGTAAAATATATAAAGAGGTGCACTTGAAACATTGAAAACACACAAACAAGATTTAAAAGAGCATATCATTTGAGTTGAACCAATAAAAAGGTTTCCCCTTAAAGGTTATTCATAAAATTAAATTAAAAAATCTACTTCCCTACCTACTCCCTACCTACCAATTACTTACCTACTTACCTACCTACCCACCCACTTACTTACTTATCTCCCTCCCTACCTACCTACCTACCTACCCACCTACTTACGTACATAAATTGAATTTCATGATAGCCCTTCATCAACTTAAGAAGTGTTATTTTCAAAAGTGTCTTGAACTTGAAATAAAATGCCCACAATAATGTTTACTCATGGCTCTTATAGATGAACCATGTGATTTTTTTAACAAATAAAGACTTGAGATATGAAATGACTTGTAAAATTTGGATGCATGATGACCCCAAACATTTTTTAAAAATAGGATAAGTTGTTTATGCTTGTATATACATTCTTGAAGCATGATTGATTGTGTTAGTAAAATTTCACCTTTATCCAACCTACATTTGTTAGGTTCCTTTAAGTTTGTATGACATTCCTATGATGCATTTGAGTTTTTTAGTACTTATATCTAATTTGTAAATCATATTGGGGATTTTTTAAATCTACTCAACTTGTCTAATGATGCAATTGAGCTTCTTTAAGAATCTTTCCACATCTATAGACCAAATGTTTGCTCTTTGTGGTCTATCTAACTTGTCTCATAATGCAATTGAACTCTTTAAGCCTCTCTACCAGTCTACAAACCAAATATTGGATTTCTAGGGTCTATATGACATGTCTAATGATGCAATTGAATTATTTAAATCTCTTTCCAAATATGGAAATCAACTAAAGGATCTCTAGGGTATGTTTGACTTGTCTAATGATGCAATTGAGCTCTTTAAGCCTCTTTCCAAATTCCCATATAAATTATAAGCTCTCTAAGGTCTATTTGACTTGTTTAATTATCCAATTGATGTCTTTAAGGCTTTCTCCAAATTTGTAGATCAATTAAAAGCTCTCTAGGGTTTGTTTGACCATTAGTTATGAAAGATTAGGGGGTTTTGTAACTTAGCTTGCAACTAAATTTTTGAATTGCAATGATGACTTACAACTCAAGCTAGTATATCTACAATGTCAATGTCATTGGATAAGTTATAATATTTGTGTTAAACATGCCTCATCATATATGGAAATTTATATTTATTAAAAATACATGCAACTAAGTGTGACTATGTTACAACTAGGGTGTCCATGTAGGTTTCATAAGCAAAATGTTGATGAATGAATGAAATAATTATGTGGTTTTTCATTCATTCAAATTAATGAACAAAATCTATGGATATTTGTTGTAACTAATGCAATATGAAATTATTTTCTTTTGACTAATGGATTTGTCAATAGTATTATGTTACAACTTGAATTTAATTCATGTAATTTTAAATTGAAACTTATCAATTTGTTAACAAAATTATATTGCACCTATTACAATTGGCAATGATAATTTTGCATCATAAAACACATTAGGGTGAAAACACACTCGGGGGGGGGGGGGGGGGAGCAGGGGCTTTTTTTTGACCTATTTTAAAACGACAACCACAAAAATTTTTGTCATTTTTTGGCTT
>Ga0116227_10011144_pt1 | contig 15258 bp, 12 predicted proteins | sample S1TSphgellanicum_FD_89693 | JGI IMG/M metagenome (GOLD analysis project Ga0116227, IMG submission 89693) | Host-associated microbial communities from peat moss isolated from Minnesota, USA - S1T2_Fb - Sphagnum magellanicum MG | ecosystem: Host-associated > Plants > Peat moss > Unclassified... | reverse complement strand
CTTCCAAAAAACAGGCAGTGGCGATAGGTTTATCTGAGGCCCGGAAAGAGGGAGCCAAAGTACCTAAGAAAAAGTAACAATAAAGCTGGCGCTTGCCAGCTTTGAGTTTTATTTAAATGATCAATTATCGGTTTTGATCAGTGTTTCGATATCAACCTCCAAAATTTCGGCAATATTAACAAGCCTACTTAACGTGATATTGCTATAGCCTAATTCTATCTTACTATAGGCGTTCTGCGAAATTTCGAGTTTAGCGGCCAGGTAGTCCTGAGTATAGTTCCTTTGTTCCCGTATTTTACGGATGTTAGCTGCTACGGCTTTTGTTTTAGAGTCGCTTTGTGATTTCATACAAGTATTATGGCATATAAACGAAATCTGTTTACGCCCGGTTTTTTTAAAACCAGATTGTTTAAAAACCAGGTAAAATAACTGGCAAACATCTATATTTTTGGTTTGAAAAATTTACCGAATAGGTTTGATATACCAATTAGCTTATATACATTCACATTTGCTAACCAAGCTTATAAAACCTTGAAAAAAACAACCTCACTAATTTGTGGCTTAGCTATGCTATGTACACAAAGTTTAACAGGCTTTGCACAAGCTGTACAGACCCTACCTCAATTAGGAAAATCAACGGTGAAAGAAGTAATTGCAGCCATGACACTCGAAGAAAAAGCATCATTAGTTATGGGTGCCGGCGGTAACTCCAAACCTCTTATCCCGCGGGCAGCTAAACGTGTTGACGGCGCTGCAGGTGTAACCTATGGCATACCTCGTTTGGGGATACCGGATATGGTTTTTTCTGACGGGCCGGCTGGTGTACGCATCAATCCCGAAAGGAAAAGTGACACTACGCGTACCTATTACGCTACCGCTTTCCCTACAGGTACTTTGTTAGCTTCAACCTGGGACCCGGCCGTAGTTAATCGTGTTGGCAGAGCTTTTGGTAATGAAGTTTTAGAATATGGTATTGATATTTTGTTAGCTCCCGGCGTAAACATTCAGCGGAATCCGCTTAACGGACGAAACTTTGAATACTTTTCGGAAGACCCGCTTGTGATAGGTAAAATAGCTGCCGCTATGATCAATGGTGTACAGTCAAACGGTGTAGGAACTTCTATCAAGCATTTCGCGGCAAATAACCAGGAAACCAGCAGGATGACGATTAATGAAAGTATTAGTGAACGCACCATGCGCGAGTTATATTTAAGGGGTTTCCGTATCGCGATAAAAGAATCAAACCCATGGACGGTTATGTCGTCATACAATAAGGTTGACGGTACTTACACATCTGAAAGAAAAGACTTATTAACCACTATTTTGAGAAACGAATGGCACTATAAGGGTTTTGTAATGAGTGATTGGGGCGGCGCACATAATTCTATAGCTGTAATGCAGGCGGGAAATGATATGATCATGCCTGGAGCACCTGATTTGTCCGAAAAATTGATTTCGGCAGTGAAACACGATTCTTTAGATGTTAAAGTACTTGATCAAAACGTTGAGCGGATACTTAATATCATTTTAAAAACACCTTCTTTCAAGAAATACAAATACTCTGATAAGCCGGATATGAACGCTCATGCACAAGTATCGCGCGAAGCTGCAGCCGAAGGTATGGTTTTGTTAAAAAACGAATTACAAGTACTTCCTTTAAAGAAAACCGCGGGTAAAATAGCTTTGTTCGGCAATTCATCATATAACATAATAGCTGGTGGTGGTGGTAGTGGGGATGTGCATAAAGCCTATGTTGTATCGTTACCAGAAGGATTAAAAAATGCGGGTTATGAGGTAGATAATACCCTTAAAGAACAATACGAACCATACATATCAAAGGCACGCACTACTTTAAAAGATAAGAGAACAGGTTACGTTAAAGATGAATTACAAATACCCGATGAATTGATAGAAAGCAAGGCCACTGATTGCGATTTAGCAATTTTCACTATCGGTAGAAATAGTAGTGAAGGATCTGACCGGGACTTGAATACCAATTATAACTTAACAACTTACGAGAAAGGCCTGATCAAAAAAATTGCAGATGAATTTCACAAAAAGGGCAAAAAACTAATTGTAGTACTAAATATTGGTGGTGTAATTGATCCGGATGGATGGAAAGATATTGCTGATGCTACCTTATTGGCATGGCAACCGGGCCAGGAAGGTGGTAATGCCATTGCGGATGTATTAACCGGTAAAGTAAACCCATCTGGTAAATTGGCTATTACTTTTCCGCAGAAGTATGAGGATGTACCTTCTGCTAAAAACTTTCCAGGTACACCGGCTAATAAACCTGCCGAAGTTACTTACGAAGAAGGTATTTATGTTGGCTACCGCTATTACGATTCGTTTAAAGTTAAGCCGGCTTACGAGTTTGGTTATGGCTTATCATACACTAATTTTGAGTTGAGTGATCTCAAATTAAGTTTGCCTAAACTCAATAACAGCATTACAGTAACAGTTAAGGTAAAAAACAATGGTAATGTTGCCGGTAAAGAAGTAGTGCAATTGTATGTAAGCGCTCCTAACAAAAGCATTGATAAACCTATGCAGGAGTTAAGGGGTTTCTGTAAAACACAATTATTGCAAGCCGGTGCATCACAAGTAATCACATTTAAACTTACAGCTGCAGATCTGGCTTCGTTTCATCCCGATCAATCAGCATGGATAACCGATGCCGGTAGTTATAAAGTAAAAGTGGCTACATCATCACGCAATATTAAAGCGAATACTACTTTTACTGTGGGCAAAACAATAACCATCGAAAAAGTGAACAAAACCTTCGCATTACAAAGTACAATTAAAGAGTACAAACCGAATTAACTATTTATGACTAACAGAAGAAGTTTTATAAAAAGCACCGCTGCTGTAACTGCCGGAGCATCTTTATTGCCATTACTAAGTTCGGCGGCCTTAGCAAGCAGTAAGCACAGAAAAATTAAACTTGCTGATAATTCTGTAATACTTTTCCAGGGAGATTCTATTACCGATGCAAACCGGGACAGGAATAACATGGAGCCTAACAACTTGCAGGCTTTTGGTAATGGCTATGTATCGTTGGTAGCTTCGCAATTGCTATTTGATAATCCGTCAAAAAATTTAAAGATATATAACAAAGGGATTAGCGGCAATAAAGTATTTCAGTTAGCCGATAGATGGGATAAAGATTGCATAGAGCTTAAACCGGATGTATTGAGTATTATGGTGGGTGTAAATGATTTTTGGCATACGCTTACCAATGGTTATAAAGGAACTATACAAACTTATAAAGTCGATTACGTAAAACTTTTGCAGCGAACTAAAACTGCGTTTCCGGATATTCAATTAATTATAGTTGAACCTTATGCTGTAAAAGGTATAAAATCTGTCGACGATAAATGGTATCCGTTCTTTGAGGATTATCAACATGCGGCACAGGACATGGCAAACCAGTTTGATGCCTTTTATATACCCTTGCAACAAATATTTGATAAAGCTCAACAAGCTATGCCAGGTAAATATTGGACCGGCGATGGCGTACACCCTACCCTTGCTGGTGCCAAAATAATGTCGGCTGCTTGGCTGGAGGCTTTTAAATCTTAATTGAATAGCGTATAATTTATAGTATCACAAACAGTTAAGAAACTATTATTTAATTGAAATACAACACTTTATATAAATTAAAATCGTATCTAAAATAAATTTTCCAATCATTTGGAATTATAAAATAAAGCTTTGATATTTGGTTAACCAATCTGGTTAACCAATTTATGCAAGCATTACGAGAAACACTTCAAACGGTTACTGCCGAAAATCCTGTTGATACCATTATCCAGCAGCTAAAACAATTGATCGTTTCGGGCCAGTTGAGGCCGGGCGACAGGCTGCCTGCCGAACGCAATTTATCAGAAAGATTTGGCGTTGGCCGCAGCTATGTGCGCGAAGCTATTTTAAAGCTCGAGTTTTATGGCTTGCTAAAAACCAATCCGCAAAGCGGAACTTACGTATCCGGGCTGAGCATTAAGGTGATCGATAATCTGATCACCGATATCATCAAGTTTAATAAGGACGATTTTGGTGCTTTGATAGAAGCCCGTTATTATTTAGAGCTTGATTCTGTTAAACTTGCCGCCGAACGCCGTACCGAAGAGGATCTGAAACAGATTGAGCAGGCCATGCTGGAATACGAAGCCAAAACCTTATTGGGACAGGATGCCGTTGAGGATGATATGCTTTTCCATATCATGATAGCACGCGCGTCGCATAATTCGGTTATCGAATCGATGATCCTGATCCTCATCCCCGACCTGATTAAAACCATTATAGAAAACAAGATCTGTGGTGAAAACCGTGGTAAATTGGCCATCGCCGAGCACAGGGCAATATTTATGGCCCTGCAAGCTGGCGATATTGACGCAGTTGAAAATGCCATGGCTAATCACCTCGACGAGATATTGCAGGTAAGCAGAACCGATCATAAATTAAAGAGTATTATAAACCCGGCTTAAACTATTTAAGCACAGCCGAATAATTAAATAAATATTAAAATGAACTACTTAAAAAAAGTGGTACCGCTATTGTTTTGTGCCTTTTGCAGCAATTTAGTACATGCGCAACAGCACCCTAACATTATGCTCAGCAAGGCTAATTTGCCGGCTGTGCGTATTGGCGTAAATACATATCCGTTACTTAAAAGCTCGTACCAGGATATTAAGCACGATGCTGATAACGCTTTAAAAACACCAATCAACGTACCTGTACCCAAAGATGGCGGAGGTGGTTTTACCCATGAGCAGCACAAGCGCAATTACCAAAACATTTTGGCCTGCGGCACGGCTTACGCGATAACCAAAGATGCGCGTTATGCCAACTACGTTAAAAATATGCTGTTAAACTATGCAGCTCAATACGAAAAATGGCCGGAGCATCCCAAACGCGAAAACAGCAACCCGCCAGGCAAAATATTCTGGCAGATACTGAACGATTGCGTTTGGCAGGTAAACGTGATACAAGGCTATGATATGGTTTACGATGGCATACCCGCTGCTGATCGTAAAACCATCGAGGAGCATTTGTTTATACCTATCTGTAAATACATTACCGAAGACTCTAAAGAAACCTTTGACAGGATACATAACCATGGCACCTGGGCGGTAGCTGCGGTTGGCCTTACGGGATATGTTTTAAACAAACCCGATTATGTGCAAATGGCTTTGAAAGGCAGCGACAAAAGTGGCAACACCGGCTTTATGAAGCAAATTGACGAACTGTTCTCGCCAGATGGTTATTATACCGAAGGATTCTACTATCAGCGTTACGCTTTGTTGCCATTTATACTTTTCGCGAAAGCTATAAACCAATACCAGCCACAGGCGCAGATATTTAAATACCGTGGCGGCCTGTTAGCCAAGGCGGTGAATATTGCCTTGCAGGGTACTTACAGCAACGGCGCCTTCTTCCCTATTAACGATGCGATGAAGGATAAAACTTTTGAGAGTTCGGAGTTGATCAGTGCGGTGGATATCGCTTATGCGGATATCAGTCCTGATAAAGGCTTTTTGGATGTGGCTGCAAGGCAAAAAAAGGTGATCGTATCTGATGGTGGCTTGAAAGTTGCCAAAGATATCGCAGTCGGACTATCGCAACCCTTCAAGTACAAACCGATGTGGATGAGCGATGGTAAAAACGGCGATGAGGGCGGTATTGGTGTATTGCGTTGTGGATCAGGTAAAAAACAGCAATGCCTGGTATTGAAAGCCGCGGCGCAAGGTATGGGTCACGGGCATTTTGATAGATTGCACATTTTATATTACGATAACGGCGGCGAAGTTTTCCCGGATTATGGCGCATCTCGTTTTATCAATATTGAAACCAAAGGTGGTGGCGGTTATCTTCCGGAGAATACAACCTGGGCCAAGCAGACTGTAGCACACAATACCTTGGTGGTTGATCAAACTTCTGATTTTAAGGGTAACCTGAAAGAGGCTTCTAAATACCACCCCGAGTTTGTTCATTTCAGCAATAACACCAACGCGCAGGTAGTAAGCGCTAAAGAAGACCATGCTTATCCGGGTGTGCAAATGGTACGTACCTCGGCATTGATCAAAGTTGATGGTTTGACCAAACCGCTATTGGTTGATGTGATGATGGCTTCATCGGCTAAGGAGCACCAGTATGATCTGCCTTTTTGGTACCTGGGTAATATCATCGATGCATCGTTTAAAATTGAAGCTAACAAAAATAACTTACAGGCTTTGGGCACCAATTTCGGCTACCAGCACCTCTGGTTAAACGCCCAGAATGATGTACCATCGGCAAGTGGCTATATCACTGTAATGCAGGGCCAAAGCTTTTATACCACCAGCTTTGCAGGTAGCTCCCCTTTTGGTGTTAAACTGGTTTCGATAGGTGCCAACGACCCGAATCTGAACCTATTGGATGGTAAGGCTTTTATATTATCGCAACCAAAAGCTGAGAACCAAACCTTTATATCGGTTACCGAAAACCACGGCAGTGTTGACCCGATTGCAGAAACAACCTCGGGTGCCAAAAGCGCGGTGAGCGGGTTGTCGGTTATCTCATCAGATCGTAAAAAAACAACTTTCAGCTTTAAAGTAAAAGACAAACCTTATACCATCACCATCAACTACGCGGACAAAACCAATTTTATACAGATCAATTAAGAAATATGTTACAAGGAACTTTATTCCAGATAGAAAACGAAACACCATGGCAGGATGTAGGCGGCGGCGTGCAACGCCAGATGTACGGTTACGACGATAAGATCATGCTGGTGAAAGCCAAATTTGATGCCGGAGCCATTGGTCAGTTACACCAGCATCACCACTCGCAGGTTACTTATGTGGATAGCGGTGTTTTTGAAATGACCATTGGCGAGCAAAAAAAGATCATACGTAAAGGTGATGGCTATTATGTGCCACCACACGAGATACATGGTTGCGTATGTTTGGAGCCGGGCATGCTGATCGATGTATTCAGTCCGCACCGTGAGGATTTTTTGTAAACATTAACCTGATAAACAAATGATGAGAAGAATATTAACGGTATTACTGCTGACTATAACAATAGCCGCCAAAGCGCAGGATACGACAAAAACCATTAAACCGGTGGTATTGCCTGCGGGTTATACCTCACAACTTAACGTGGTTTACACCCAGGTTAACGGTTGGGATGGCAAGGTTGATCTGTACCTGCCGGCAAAAGATAAGGGCCTTTCCCCGGCCGTTATCAATATCCACGGCGGTGGCTGGAATCATGGCACCAAAGAAGAACAAACCGGATTTGGCAGTTTCTTTAAAAAAGGATACCTGGTTGCCAATATGGAATACCGCATGGTGCAAACCGCGACCGCCCCGGCAGCTATTGAAGATACCCGTTGTGTGCTGATCTATTTGATTGAGCATGCTAAGGAGCTGAATATCGATGTGAACAAGATCGTGATCATGGGTGGTTCGGCGGGTGCCCATTTGGCTTTAATGGGTGGTTTGTTAGAGAACGACCATCGCTTTGATACCAATTGCAAAACCACTAAAACCATTAAAGTGGCCGCCATTATCGACCAATATGGTATTGCCGATGTTTGGGATTGGGGTTATGGCACACGCTTAACCAGTAAATCGGCTATCAAATGGCTGGGCGAGCATGCTAAAGATCAGGCTTTCGCGGCAACGGTTTCGCCTATTACTTACGTGAAGAAAACTAGTCCGCCAACTTTTATTGTGCATGGTGATGCCGACCCTGTGGTGCCTTACGGGCAATCGGTTGATCTGTATAAAAAGTTTCAGGAGATGGGTGTTAAATCGCAGTTCGTAACCGTTCCGGGCGGTCAGCATGGCAAGTTCGATCCTGAAAAGAAGAAAGAACTGAGCGCCCAGATCATGGAGTTTTTGAAGAGTGTGGGTGTACATCAATAAGTAACAGCTATAATGAAGATAAAAGGTTTAAGGTGGTTTATTATAGGGCTCATTGGGCTGGCAACGGTTATTAATTACGTCGACCGGAGTGCCATCAACATTATGTGGCCCTACATTTACCACGAATTTGGTATTGCCGATGTGGACAATAAAAGCACGCTGGCATTAATTACCACATTCTTTATGATAGCCTACGCCCTTGGCCAAACCTTTACAGGTAAGCTGATGGACTCGATAGGTACCCGTTTGGGAATGGCAATTTCTATCGCGGGCTGGAGTATTTCAATCGCGCTCCATTCGGTGGCAAGGTCTATTTTCTCGTTCAATATTTTCCGGTTCTTCCTTGGCTTTTTTGAGGCTGGTAACTGGCCGGGTGCTACTAAAAGCAACGCGGAATGGTTCCCGGCAAAAGAGCGGGCCATTGCACAAGGGATATTTGGCGCAGGCGCGTCGCTGGGTTCGGTGATATCTGCCCCTATCATAGCATTGTTGTTTGTAGCTTTTGGCTGGAAAGTGACTTTTGTACTGATAGGCGCTTTAGGGTTGATCTGGATCATCCCCTGGTGATTCATCAACAAAACCACACCCGATAAGCACGATTGGATCACGAACGAAGAGCAACAATACATCGTATCCGATCAAAAAACAGCCGACACATCAACCGCTAACACCGTTGTGTTAACCTGGAAACAATTGCTGGCTTTCAGGCAAACCTGGGGCATCATACTGGGCCGCTTTTTTATCGACCCGGTTTGGTGGCTGTTTGTAACCTGGCTGCCTACCTTTTTAAAAGAGCAGTTTCATTTTGATATTAAACAGATAGGCGCATTTACCTGGGCACCCTATTTATGCGCTGCCATTGGTAGTTTGTTGGGTGGTTTCTATTCATCGCAACTAATCAAAAAAGGTGTTGACCCTGAGATCGCGCGAAAGCGGGCCATTACCATTGGCTGTGTATTTATGTTGGTGGGCCTTGGCGGGATAGTGTATAGCCTGTCTACCCTAAAAGATAACCCGGGTTTAGCTATGGGTTTGATCGGGACGGTTCTATTCGGTTTCCAGTTTTTAATTGGCAACCTGCAAACTTTGCCGAGCGATTACTTTAACGGTAAAAACGTAGGTACCGTTGCCGGGATGGGCGGCACTGCCGCTGTAGTTGGAACCTTGTTAACTACCTGGTCGGTACCGTTTATTACCCAAACCAGCTATGTTTCATTTTTTGTATTAGGTGCTGTATTGGTGCCGATAGCCTGGTTATGTGTGAAATTTATGAGTTCTAAAATTAAAATCAACTAACAATAAAATTAATATGCGTTTAAAAAACAAAGTTGCCATTGTAACCGGTGGAGCAAGGGATATAGGCAGGGCGGTATCGCTCCAGTTAGCCCGCGAGGGTGCCAAAGTAGTAGTAAATTACTTTAGCGACGAAGCCAAAGCCACCGAAACATTAGACCTGATCAAAGCCGAAGGCGGCGAAGCTATTGCGGTATATGGTAACATGACGATTGCTGCCGATGTAGCCAATCTGGTAGCAAAAACCAAAGAAGCCTATGGTGAAGAGATACACACCTTAGTGAACGTTGCCGGTGGATTGGTGGCCCGCAAAAAACTATTGGAAATGGACGAGGATTTTTGGGATCTGGTGATAGACCTGAACCTGAAATCGGTTTTCCTGGCTTGTAAAGCTACCGTTCCCTTTATGCCGAAGGGGTCAACCATTATCAACTTTTCATCATTGGCTGGTCGTGATGGCGGCGGGCCGGGTGCCAGTGCTTACGCTACATCTAAAGGCGCTATCATGACTTATACGCGCTCTTTAGCTAAAGAATTAGGCCCGGAAGGGATCCGTGTAAACTCATTGGCTCCGGGATTGATCGCGACTACTTTTCACGATGTATTTAACTCGGCGCAGGGCCGCAGCAATACAGCTAACGCAACCCCGCTTCGCCGCGAAGGTAGTGCAGAAGAAGTTGCTGACCTGGTAGCTTATTTAGCATCGGATGAATCGTCGTTCATGACGGGCAACAACATTGATATTAATGGTGGCTTAGCATTCTCTTAAGCCTGTTGCGGATATCCTGCAAAGGGTATCCGCAATAAATATCAGCCCGGTATAAGCTGTAAAACGATACCGAAATCAAACCAATTATATAGATCCCCCAGACCAGGATCAAAACCAATTTATTGTTTTTAAAAAAGTCGGAACCGCGAGTTTCCTGCAAAAGTATTGCCTATTTAAAATTATTACATAAACCAATAATCTAAATTAACATGTTGAGAAAGAGACTATTATTCAGATGCAGGGGCAAAAGCCTCGCTGTTATTTGGATGCTGATGGTACTTTGCCTGCTAACTACCACGGCAAACCAATTGTTGGCGCAATCAGCAACAAAGAACATTACCGTTACAGGCAAGGTTACCGATAACAAAGGTGAACCAATACCCGGCGTAAGCGTATTAGTAAAAGGCACCAAAACAGGTGTATCTACCGATCCGAAGGGTGATTTTAAGTTTAATAATATTCCATCAAACGCTACTCTGGTGTTTACCTCGTTGGGATACACCCCGCAAGAGGTATTGTTAAACAACCGTAAAGCACTTATCGTAACCATGATAGAAAGTGTGAGCAATATTGAAGAGGTTGTTGTAGTGGGTTACGGCACAGTAAAAAAATCGCACTTAACGGGAGCGGTTGCTAAACTAAAGGGCGATGGGCTTGATGAGATAGCAACCTCACGACTTGACAACGCGCTGATAGGTAAAATGGCAGGCTTAACGGTGCAGATCAATAGCTCGGAAGCGGGCTCCGACCCTACCCTGCGCATCCGTGGTGCAAGCTCTATCAGTGCCGATGCTTCTCCGTTGGTAGTGGTTGACGGACACCCTATTGATGATGGGCTATCATATGTTAGTCCGCAGGATGTGGAATCTGTGGAGATATTAAAGGATGCCGCTTCATCAGCTATTTATGGTTCGCGTGGTGCCAATGGGGTAATCATAGTGACAACTAAAAAGGGCGTGGCTGATAAGCCGAGGTTCAGTGTAAAATCATATTACGGATTTAAAAACCCATATAAGCTGCAGCCAATAATGAATACCACCGAATACACTAATCTGTTGTTTCAGGAAGCTGCTTTGCGTGCTAATGATCCAACTGTTCCGGTAGCATCACAAAACCTAATCACGGCGAATGAGCGTGCGGCATATATCATCGAAAACCAGATCAGCGGCACACCTACCGACTGGCAAAAGGTTGCTTTGCGCGACGCAAGTATTTATAACATCCAAGCGAGCGTATCGGGTGGTAAAAAGGATTTGAGGTATTATGTATCTGGAAACGTGCAGCAGGATCAAGGCGTAATGAAGTATAGCGAAAACCGCCGTACCAACTTTAAAGCAAGTATTGATGCTAATTTGAGTTCGAAACTAAAACTGAGTGTAAGTTTGAACCCTACTTATACCCGCACACAAACACCCGCGGTAAACTTTACAGATTACTATCGTTTTTTGTCGTTCATCCCGGTAACGCACACGGCATTTACAGCGGCTTTTGTTGATCAAAACGCGCAGTGGGCTGGCATCCGCGAGGGGGACTTTGCACAAGCCCGCCACTTTACCAATTTGGTTTATGCCGGTACCATGCCCGATGGCTCGTTTTATACCTCGCCGGGTAATGTTGCTCCGTTTTCATCAACCAATAACACGCCAATATCCATCGCCGCAAGGGAAAACCGGTTTTCAACCCAATACCGTTTACAAGGAAGTACTGATCTGACTTACGCATTGGCTAAATCTTTAACCGTTAAATCATCAGTTAGTGGTTATTATCGTGATGTGGAGAATGATATTTTCACCCAAAGTAACGCCCGTAAAGATGGCGATGTAAATTCGGGTACCATCGCGACAGCAAAGACTATCGACCTGTTATGGGAGAATACATTGAATTACAGCCATAGCTTTGGCAAACATAATTTTACAGGCTTGTTAGGTTATACCGTTCAAAAAACAACAACAAATGCATCACAAATAGTAGGCTCAAACTCTCCTTCGGATGATTTTACATCATTGAGCCAGGCCTCACTAATCGATCAGTTGAATACTTACACTACTGTTGTTCCGGTTGGATTGATATCGTACCTGGGCCGTATTAATTACGATTACAAAGGTAAATACCTATTATCGGGTAGTTTACGTACCGATGAAAGTTCCAAATTCAGGCCGGGCAAACGTTCGGGCTGGTTCCCGGCGGTATCTGCAGGTTGGCTGGTGAGCAGCGAGAGTTTTATGGATAAAACCCAAAACTGGCTAAGCAATTTAAAGCTCCGCGCAAGCTACGGTGTAACAGGTAACAACCGCATTGCCGATTTCTCGTATCTCGACCTGCTGTACAAAAGCACCTATACCTTTGGTTCGGGAACGGGTACAGTATCACAGGGACAATCGCCTGATAACCCGGTTACTTATGGGCCTGATATTACCTGGGAAACCACTAACTCTGCCAACTTAGGTTTAGATTTTGGTTTCTTTAAGGATAGGCTGACTTTGAGTATAGATGCTTACCAATCGCAAACAGATAAACTGCTATTGCAACAAGGCACACAGTCCATTACCGGGTCTAACGTGTTTTACAATAATAACGGCAGCATCCGCAACCGTGGTTTCGAGATCGAATTAAATTCGGTTAACATGGCCCGCAAAAGTTTCCGCTGGACAACCTCGCTTAACTTTGCTTTGAACCGTAACAAATTGTTAAAACTGGGTGGCGAACCTTACCAATACAACTATGGCGAGCGTAACGAGATTTATGCTTCGATAGTGGGCCAACCTTACACGCAGTTTTTTGGTTATAAAACCGATGGCATTTGGACCTCACAAGCCGAGGTTGATGCCGCCCTCGCTGCCGGTCAAACTTCTATCCTGCAAAGTTATTTCCAACCGGGCGGTTTAAAGATCAAGGATATAAACGGCGACGGCAAAATTAATGAGCAGGACCGTGTAGCACTGGGCAAACCTTTTGCCGATTTTACTTGGGGTGTTACCAACTCGTTAAAGTACAAAGGTTTTGATTTAACCTTTTTGATACAAGGCTCACAAGGCGGACAGTTAATTGATGGCGACGTTTATTACAACGAAAGCAAAAAACTGAATCGTAACCTAACCAACAACCGCTGGGTAAGCGCCGCTAACCCTGGTGATGGTAAAACACCATATTTTACTAATGGTATAGCCGCTGATGCTTTGTTGACCGATTATGCTATTGAAAATGCATCGTATGCCTTCCTACGAAACGTAAACTTGGGTTATACCCTACCTAAAGTATTTTTACAACGCACCAAATTAGCTTCGGTACGGCTGTATGCGACAGCTGATAACGTATTTTTCATTACTGGAAAATCGTATCGAGGTATTAATCCGGAAGCCAGAACGGTATCGGCACAGTATGCTTCGCCGGTAATTTCGGGCTACCAGCGTGGCGGTTTCCCGGTAAACCGGACGATCACTTTTGGTTTGGATGTTAACTTTTAATAGACACAGACATGAAAAAAATTAAATACATATTGATAACCGCTTTATTGCTGCAAAGCTTGGCATCGTGCAAAAAGGTGGTTGATGTTGACCCGATATCAAACGAGGTATCATCAGAATACTATCGTAACTACAGCGAGGTAAACATTGCCTTAACGGGATGCTATAACGGCCTGCAGGAGCCTTTACAAAACGAATGGATGTTAACAGAGTTACGCAGCGATAATGCCAAGCAACGCTCGGTAAGCAGCACCACCAATGCCAACGTTGAATTAAATCAATTAAACCTGTATATGGCAAGCGCGCAGCACCAGCAGATATATAACTACTGGTTAAGCACATATAAAAACATCCGCAACATTAATTATGTGCTGCGCAGTTTAGGTGTTACTTATCAAAACGGCGCGCTGGTTTATGGCACGCCAACCGCTACCGTTACCGATGCGCAAAAAGCTACTTTAATTGGACAGGCTTTGTTTTTGAGAGCTTACCATTACTTTAATTTGACGCGCTTGTTTGGTGGTGTGTTCATTGTATCGCAACCTTTAGATCCCTCCCTATCTAAACAGGTAAACCGTTCCTCTGTTGCCGATTGTTATCAGTTTATCGTTGCCGATCTGCAAGGGGCCATCGCTAATGCATCGCAGGCTAAATATACAGCTATTCCGGCTGCCGATCTGGGTCGGGTTAACGCATGGTCGGCAAAAGCTTTGCTGGCTAAGGTTTATTTAACCTTGCCTACGCCACGCCCTGCCGATGCTTTAACTTTGCTTAATGACATCATCGCCAATAGCGGTTATGGTTTAGAGAGCAGCTATGCCAATGTATTCTCTATCAATAACGAGGTGAATAAAGAGATCCTTTTCACCGTTCGCTTTAAAGCGGGATTGGTTGGTTTGGGTAACCCGATGGCTAACAGCTTTGCCCCTGCAAGTAGTGGTGATGCTATTGTGAACGGCGATGGCAGTGGGTTTAATTATCCTACCAATAGCATCAACTCGGCCTTCCGCATCTCAACCACCAGCTTTACCGATGCACGTAAACCCGTTACTATAGGCACTTACGGAGCAAGCACTACGCCTTACTACGTAAACAAGTTTATCTCAACCGTATTGGTGAAGAATGATGCTGAGAATGATTTCCCGGTGATCCGTTTTTCGGATGTGTTGTTGATGAAGGCCGAAGCTACAGGATATGATGGCGCGGCTGGTACGTCAATGGGAATCATCAATCAAATTAGAGAACGCGCGGGTGCAGGTACTTATACCACAGGTAGTTTCACAACCGCATTTTACAAATACCCGGCAGTTGGTACAGGCGCAATAACCAACGCTACCGATTTTTTAACAGCCTTGCTGGATGAGCGCCGTGTTGAATTCGCTTTTGAGAACCAACGCTTTTTTGATTTGGTACGCACCGGACAAGCGCTCAACGTAATACGTGCGTATTATGCTTCGGAGTACACAGCGTTTTATGGTAAATATACTCCAGTTATTCCGTTGGCTACTTTGCAGGCTAATATTAATACTGATAAGCTGTTATTGCCTATTCCGCAACGCGAGATAGATACCAATAACGAGATTACGATAACACAAAACCCCGGTTACTAACAGGTTATTAAATCATTAAACAAATGAAAAGATTTTTAAAACCGATGCTGTTTTTACTTCTCCTTACGGGGATAATAGCATCATGTAAAAAAAGCACCATTACTGGTGATGGTAGCATTGCCGCTGCCGAATACACTTTTAACAGGGCCACCAAAACCTTTAGTCCTACTAATAAAATAACCACCGATGTGAACAGTAATATCGGT
>Ga0116227_10011143_pt1 | contig 15259 bp, 13 predicted proteins | sample S1TSphgellanicum_FD_89693 | JGI IMG/M metagenome (GOLD analysis project Ga0116227, IMG submission 89693) | Host-associated microbial communities from peat moss isolated from Minnesota, USA - S1T2_Fb - Sphagnum magellanicum MG | ecosystem: Host-associated > Plants > Peat moss > Unclassified... | reverse complement strand
CGGCCGCATCGCAGATTGCGTGCGCGATGTCAGGATCGCGCGACGCCATAACAAACAACGATCCGTGCGGCTTGATGTGGTGAAGTTGCATGCCTTCGGCATCAAGAAAGCCCTTTAGAGCTCCGACCTGATAAATGATGCAATTTGCCAGCTCTTCCCGGTCGATCTTCATCTCGCGTCGACCGAAGCCCTGGCGATCCGGCAAAGAAGGATGCGCGCCGACCTTGACCCCATGCTGCTTTGCCAGCCTCACGGTCGCCCGCATATGGTTGAAGTCCGAAGCATGGAACCCACAGGCGACATTGGCGATATGGATAGCTGGCATGATGCGACTGTCGTCGCCGAACCTCCAAATCCCGTAGCTTTCGCCCATGTCGCAGTTTATCAATGTCATCTACGGTCTCCAGGGCGTTAAACTGCCTTGAACTGATCGTGGAAAATCCAAGCAATATTGTAAAATTCAAAATTTACGTTCAGCGTATCGGCAAATCCGATACCGCTGTGTGATTTCCAGGCAATGGCAGATGTCTGCATAAAATCGCGGCATGTAAACGGATCTCGGACAGCAGCGACTTTGGGTTTCGCTTTTGGCCTGAGAAATGGAATTGGTTTCCTCTCAAGCCTTTAACGCGAAATTCGTCAACGGACAGCGATTGTGCGCTGCAGCACGTGGATGACGAAGCAATAGGCACCGGCTGATGAGTTTTTCTCTGAAACAGATCCGATATTTCATCGCTGCCGCCGAGTCCGGACAGGTATCGCATGCGGCGATGGAGTTAAATGTGTCTCAATCGGCTGTGACATCGGCGATCCAGCAGCTTGAAGCAAACCTCGACCTGCAACTTTTCATCCGTAATCCGACGGGCGTTTCGCTGACACCAGAGGGTGCCCGCTTCATGTTGCAAGCCCGCAACGTCATGGCTGCAGTTGATGAGGCGATGCGTATTTCAAATTCCAGTCACGCAACGATCACCGGTCGCGTCCGCGTCGGTGTCACCTACACAGTCGCCGGTTACTTTCTGCCGCGCCAGCATGTCCGCTTCCAACGAAATTTTCCGCATGTGGCAATCGAGATGTTTGAAGCACCGCGCATAGAGATCGAGCAGGCGCTGCTAGATGGCGCGCTCGATATCGCCGTGATTCTGATCTCCAACCTTGACGCGAAGGATCGGCTGCAATCCGAACCGTTACTGAGGTCGCGCCGACAGCTCTGGACACCTTTGGATCATCCATTGCTCAAGAGTGAGGAGATCAGCATCGCGGATGTGTCGGGTTACCCCTTCATCATGCTGTCGGTCGACGAGGCCAATCAAACCGCCGGCCGCTATTGGTCTAAGACGCCATATGAGCCGAACGTGATTTTCACGACCTCATCGGTAGAAGCCGTACGGAGCATGGTTGCGGCTGGCATGGGCATCACGATCCTCTCCGACATGGTCTATCGGCCCTGGTCGCTTGAAGGCCAGCGGATCGAAACCCGGATCCTGACTGATCCGATCCCCACGATGGACGTAGGACTTGCCTGGGTCCGTGGGCGGCCATTCTCCGATGCGACACGAGCCTTCCACGACTTTCTAGCGCTCGCCTCAAGCGGCGGTAGCATGTCATCGCTTGCCTAACCTGTCAGAATTTGACCAAGTTATTCGGCGACCGGGAGGATTGCAGCTGATCGACGTCCAGTTCAGCTAAGTTGAAGCGATCCGAGTCTGGACGCCGTCGTATCGAGTACCTTTTCCAGACGCGACACCAATTCGTCGACCTCACTCTCGGTGATAATCAGTGGAGGACAGAGCGCGATCGTATCGCCGATCGCCCTGACGATCAGACCGTGCTCATGGCCAGCAGAAAATGCCGCCGCACCTACCCTACCAATTGGCGAAAAAGGCGTCCTGCTCGCCTTTTCAGCGACAAGCTCGATACCGGCTATCAGACCGGCACCACGAACTTCACCAACGAGCGGATGGTCGGAGAAAGCTAGAATCTTGTCTTGAAGCACCTTTCCGACACGCGCAGCGTTGCCGACAAGATCACGCTCCTCGATAATTGCAAGGTTTTCCAGACCGACGGCCGTCGCAACGGGGTGGCCAGAAGCGGTGAATCCATGGCCGAATGTTCCGATTTTCGCCGAATTGTCAGCAATCGCGTTGTAAATCTCTTCGGAAAAAATAATCGCCGCCAGCGGAATGTAGGACGATGTCAGCTGCTTGGATGCAACGATGATATCTGGCGTAAAGCCATAATGGACCGACCCGAAGCTCGAGCCTAGACGGCCGAAACCATTGATAACTTCATCTGCAACAAGGAGGATATCGTATTTCCGACAAAGAGCTTCGATACCCTGCCAGTACCTCTTTGGCGGTGGCATGACGCCACCGGCAGCCATCAGCGGCTCGCCGATGAACGCCGCAATGGTCTCCGGGCCTTCTTCAAGGATCACTGTTTCGGCTTCAGCGACAAGACGGGCCGAAAACGCTTCTTCGGTCTCGCCTGATTGGCCAAAACGGTAAAAATGGGGGCACGTGAGATGACGAACAGCGATAGCAGGTAGATCGAAATCACGGTGATTGTTCGGTAATCCCGTTAACGACCCCGATGCAACAGTGATGCCGTGGTAGCCTTTGTTACGAGCAAGAAACTTCTTTTTCTGATGCCTGCCCAAGGCATTGTTCATATACCAGACCATTTTGACGACGGTATCATTGGCCTCGGAACCTGATGACGTGAAAAAAACACGCGTCAGATTTTGAGGCGTCAGTTCCACCAACTTTTCCGCGAGCCTGATTGATGGCTCATGTGATTTACTGCTGAAGGTATGGTAATATGACAACTTGGTCATTTGCCGTGAAGCAGCTTCAACCAGCCTCGGCTCACCGAAACCGACCGCTACCGACCACAAACCTGCTAAACCCTCGATATATTCGGTGCCGTTGGAGTCATAAACGAAAATTCCCTTACCGCGCTCAATCACGATAGGGCCATTACGTTCATGTGCACGTGCGTCCGTATAGGGATGCAACAAAGACGCAATATCGGCCTGGACGAGAGAATTTGAGCCAAGTTCAGCCATAGTGTTAGGTCCTTCAGGCGACGATATTTGGTGAAATCATGACATATTTCTGCTCAAGATACTCTTCGATACCGTAGCGTGACCCCTCGCGTCCGAGTCCGCTTTCCTTAATGCCGCCGAAAGGTGCGACCTCGTTGGAAATCAGCCCTTCATTGACGCCCACCATGCCGGTCTCAATCGCATCGGTTACACGCCACATGCGGTCAAGATCGCGGGTAAAAATGTAAGCGGCGAGGCCATAACTGGTTTCGTTTGCCAGCTGCACCGCCTCATCTTCTGTCTCGAAGCGGAAGAGAGGAGCAACGGGCCCGAATGTCTCGTCTTTCGAGAGCTCCATTTCAGCGGTTGCTCCAAGGAGGATCGTGGGCTGAAAGAACGTTGCACCCAGTTCGTGACGGTGGCCACCTACGAGGAGCTTCGCGCCCTTTTTCAAAGCGTCTGCGATGTGGCGTTCCACCTTGTCGATAGCCGCAGCGTTGATCAAAGGCCCAATTGTCACGTCCTCAGCCGTACCAGGCCCAACTTTTAGCGAACGAACAGCCTCCAAAAGCGCCTTGCTGAATTCATCGTAGACGCCGGACTGGACATATATCCGGTTTGCGCAGACACATGTTTGTCCTGCATTTCGGAACTTCGAATTCATGCAGGCGACAACCGCCGTGTGAATATCGGCATCGTCGAATACGATCAGCGGCGCGTTGCCGCCTAATTCCATCGACGTCCGTTTCACCGTCTTCGCGGCCTGCTCCAACAGCAACTTTCCGACGCGAGTCGAGCCCGTGAACGAGATTTTGCGCACGACAGGGCTTGCCGTCAGCTTGGCGCCAATTGGGGCTGGATCACCCGTTACGACATTTATAACGCCCTTTGGAATTCCCGCCCTTTCGGCAAGAGCGGCCAGAGCAAGCGCACTGAATGGGGTTATTTCCGACGGCTTGACGACGACAGTGCATCCAGCTGCAAGAGCCGGTGCCACCTTACGATTAAAAAGGGCCGACGGAAAATTCCATGGAATGATTGCAGCAACTACGCCGACAGGTTGCTTTTGTACAATAATTCGGCTCCCGGATTTCGGCGCAGGGATTGTGTCACCATAGACACGCTTCGCCTCCTCAGCAAACCACTCAATGAATGTCGCGCCATAGGCTATTTCGCCACGCGCTTCCGACAGAGGCTTACCTTGTTCTGCTGTGAGAAGCTGAGCGAGTCCTTCAAGATTCTCGAGAACGAGATCATGCCACTTTCTCAGATGTTGCGAACGTACTTTCGCAGATAAGGCTCGCCAAGCGGGCAAAGCCTTTTCGGCCGCAGCAATGGCGTGCGCGGTTTCCTCACCATCCAAGTTCGGAACCTTGCCCACCACGGATCCAGTTGCGGGATTGAGGACATCGAGCATTCTACCCGACGAGCTGTCCGTCCATTTGCCCGCGATTAGCGCACTTTCGAACAGCAAGGACGCAGCGGCAGGATGAAGTATTTGCATTTCGACTGATCCTATCTCGGATATAATTTCGAGCCGTGTTCGAGTAACAAGATCCACTCGATGATACTTGTCGATTGACTGTGCGTTGCTTGCGGCTAAGCCACCCGCCAAAACTGTTACGAAATTCAGGCCATGAAGACGCTCAAGTTCACCACACGCAAGCAGACAATATCCGCGCGCCGACATCGTCGCGCGGATATTGTTGAGCCTTGAAAAGGGCGGGATGCCTAGCTTGCTTAGGCTTTAGTACGGGGGAAGCGCAGGGCGAAGTCGTCCGCCATCTCGTTCATCGTGACGAATTTAACGCCTGGGTGTGAAGACATATGATTGTAGAGACGCTCGAGCATCATGAGAACATGTGGCCGCCCGGAAACATCGGGATGGATCGTCATCGGAAAGACCGCGTAATCGTATTCGCGATAGACCCAGTCAAACTGATCACGCCACATCTGCTCGATATCGCGCGGATTGACGAAGCCGTGACTGTTGGGTGCCTTCTTGATGAACATCATCGGCGGGAGGTCGTCGAGATACCAACTCGCCGGGATTTCGATCAAGTCGGTCTCGGCACCACGCTTCAGTGGAGTCATCCAGGATGACGGATGTTTCGAATAGTCGATCTTAGTCCAGCTGTCGCCGACACGAACACGGTAAGGCTGGTGATCATGGTGCATCAGCGAGTGATCATATTTGATGCCACGCTCAAGCAAAAGTTCATTGGTAACATTCGAGAACTCCCACCAAGGAGCAACATAGCCAGTTGGTCGCTTGCCCGAGAGCTTGGTGACGAGTTCGATGCTGTTATCGAGAATATAGGTTTCCTGTTCGCGGGTCATCGCGATCGGATTTTCATGCGAGTATCCATGAATGCCAATCTCGTGACCGGCATCGGCGACCATCTTCATCTCTTTCGGGAAGGTCTCGATCGAGTGACCTGGAATAAACCAAGTCGTTTTGATGCCAAGACGATCGAACAGCCTTACGAGGCGCGGCGAGCCGACCTCGCCTGCAAACAGCCCTCGGGAAATGTCGTCAGGGCTGTCCTCTCCGCCGTATGAGCCGAGCCAACCAGCTACCGCGTCCACATCGATGCCGAAGCCGCACAAAATGGTCTTAGTCATAGCATTCCCTCTTTTACCATTCAGTTGACCAATTGGGATCTTCAAGCACCGTGGGATAAGCGAACTCGTAGTCTACGGGCGGGCGGATCACATATTTCCGATCGAAAGGCGCCCAATTGAACGGCGCGCCGGAACGCACGATGTACGGCCAGTCCGGTTGGGCAAAGAATGGGCGACCAATTGCGACCATGTCCGCCGAGCCGTTTGTCAGCGCGGCCTCAGAACCGGGACCATCGGCGATCCCACCATTTGCAATCATCGGCAAACCGGAGGCGCGGCGCAGAACAGCGGGGATTGGCTCGGGCGAATTAGGGTCTCGATTGTCGAGGTAGTTGAAGCTTGCCCAATGCAACGCATCTGCTCCGCAACCACGCAGGGCGTTCCCAATAGCTTCTGCATAAACGACCCCACCCGGCCAAGTGCCAGTGAAATCATCAACTCCATCCTGCGAGAGACGTAGAGTTATGATCTTGTCGGGGCCGATCGCTTTGCGCACGGCTTGGCAGGCCAGGACAGCGATCCGCGCGTTGTTTTCAGGACTGCCGCCGAACTCATCGGTGCGCAAGTTCGTCTTCGGTTGAATGAATTGTGAAATTAGATACCCATTGGCACCGTGGATCTCGACGCCATCGAAACCAGCTTCGATCGCGCGGCGCGCACCATCTCCAAAGCCCTGAACAATTTCCCCAATCTCAGCAATCGTCAGAGCACGCGCCGGGCCGAAGGTGACCTTTGGCCAAGGGCCGGAGATGTTGCGAATGGATTTTTCCTGGTCGTTGTCCGTGTAGAGCGACCAGCCGCCGCTTTGCGTGTCGCTTGCGCTGACGGGCTGCTCGCCCTTGGCAAGACAGCGCGGATCTGTGACCCGCCCGCCATGCATCAGCTGAAGAATGATCAGGCCGCCGTTTGCATGTACGGCGTCCGTCACCTTGCGCCACCCCGCGACATGCTTGGCGTTTGCAATTCCGGGCTGCGAGAGATAGGCACGGCAGCCCAGCTTGTCCTCCTCGTAGGTTCCTTCAGTGATAATAAGGCCGCAGCCACCGCGAGCACGTCGGGCGTAGTAGGCCGCCATTTCGTCCGTCGGGGTACCGTCAGCCTCTGCCATCTGACGCGTGAGCGGTGCCATCGCAATGCGATTGGGAATCGTCTTTCCTGCGAGGTGGAAGGGCGAAAACAAGGTCGGAAACGGCTCGGTCATTAGAATGCTCCATACGTATTCAGTTCATTCAGCCGCCGAAGTGGCGGCAAACAAGGAAGTCGCGCGCCCGTTCTCAGAATGCGGCGACCTTATTTCCAACTCCTAGTAAGGCGTGACTTCGGTATCATCCCGAAGGCCGGCTTTGCGGGGTTCAGCTTCAGCGGGTAATCAACGTGGCTGCATCTTTTTTCCAAGCGAGCCGAACGTCGTCTTTGGGCTGGAAGCGACCCGCGTATTTGTCAGCATGGCTCTCGACGACAATGGGTTCAGCTCCGCCGATACCAATCGCCATTTGCACGATGTGCCCAACCCGCTGGACGGTCTCGACAACGCCATTGATCGGGCGACCACCATAGGTTTGGAGAAAATAGTTATCAGAAGTTGCAGAGGTGAGAATGTCGATCGCTTCGGCGGAGACAGCGATGCTGCATTCGGACCCGACACGCGGCCGCTTACTGCTGGTCCCAACAATGTCCCCAAATGCGGTTTCGAGCCGGAAGTTTTGGTCATCGACGCTGGCGATTTTGCCTGGGATCAGAGTATTTCGGCCGATGAAGCGGGCGACAAATAGCGTATTAGGACGCGTGTAGAGATCGTACGGCGCACTTATTTGCTCAATCCGGCCCCCATTCATCACGACGATACGGTCCGATAAAGCAAGCGCTTCTGATTGCGCGTGGGTTACAAAAACGAACGTCATCCCAAGGTGGCGCTGAAGCAACTTTAATTCGGCCTGGATACTCTTGCGAAGATTGGCATCAAGCGCACCAAGCGGTTCGTCGAGCAACAGAATATCAGGCTCGACCACAAGCGCGCGAGCCAGTGCAATCCGCTGCTTCTGGCCGCCAGACAACCGATCAGGCTTAAAATCAGCAATATCAGTAAGGCCGAGCTTCTCAAGGATACGTTCGACCTTTGCGTCCCGCTCGGCCGTCGGCAATCTTTTTACGTCGAGCCCGAACCGAATGTTATTCCGCACGGTCATATGCGGGAACAACGCGTAGTTCTGAAAGATCATCGCGGTTGGTCGGCGTTCAGGGGGGACGTTATTGATGCGGGTGCCGCGAATTAACATGTCGCCCGACGTGATCGACTCGAAGCCCGCAATCATGCGCAGTGTGGTCGTCTTTCCGCAGCCCGACGGTCCAAGAAAGGCGATAAACTCGCCCTTGGCCACTTCAAGATCGAAGTTTATGACAGCTGGTGTGCCGTTTTCATAAACTTTGCCGACGTTTACGAGTTGAAGATCGTGGGTCACGCTTCGGTCCCAAACTGCCGCCTCGGGCTTTGATGGGTCCCCGCGCATAACAGCGCGGGGATTATATTTTGGATGAAGTCGGAATTTCTCACTCGCCTCAGGCGCTGAGGAACTCGTCCCACCGCTGCATCAGGTAGTCATATTCGTCGGGCCACTGGTGCCAATACGCAACGGTCGAAGCGCGCTTCTCGAGAGAACCACCATCGCGCAGATCGCCTTCGTTAATTCCGCGCTCGCTTTTGCCCTTCCAAGGCTTGCCTTCGTACCAGAACGCATATTTGTCCGGGTCCATCGAGTTCTTGATGTTCGTCGTGGGCGAGTAATAGCCCTGTTCCGAAACAGCGATCGCCGGCGGGCCCGACAGCCAATAATCGGCGTAAGCGATAACGGCATCCTTGTTCGGTGTACCGGTAATCGGCGAGATGCCAATCGACCAAGCGCGATAGCCTTCCTTTGGAACGGCGTAGCTGCATTTCTTGCCCTGCGCCTTGACAGCCATGACGGCCGGTTGCCACGCGTCTGCGAGGATCATTTCGCCGGAAGCAAGCAAATTGACGAGTTCGCCGAAATCGCCCCAAAGTGCGCGGAATTGACCGCCCTTTTTCTTCGAGATCAGGAACTTCGAGGCCTCATCGATCGCTTTCTTATCGGGGTTGCCAGGATTTGGCACCTCGAGCAGCTTAAGCGAATTCATCGCGAGAACAGCTTGTCCAAAGGCGATCAGCGGGTCGACATTGAGACCGGTTTTACCTCGGAACTTGTCATCAAAAATAGCGGTCCAGGTGCTCGCTTCTTCGGCGGAAACGAGATCGGGACGATAACCGATGGAATCGTAATTATAGACAGTCGGGATCATCCACAGCTCAGTTTGCTTCTCGTCCTTCCAAATCTGGCCGACGATTTGCTCCTTCACCTTGAATTTCGGGCTAGGCTTTGTGAACGTGTCGCGAATATTCCCCCAGCTTTTCAACTGAGACGTCGGCACAGCTTCGATCTTGTTGGTGGCGATCACGGCCGGCAGACGTTCGCCGATCGTTTCCCAACAGTCATATGATGTCGAACCGGAGAGAAGTTCCGTCTGTGTGTCCGGGAAGATAGCGCCTTTGCCGGAAACAGCCTTGACGCCGGATTTTGCTTTAAAGTCAGAAAGAATGCGCTCTTGAACCGTGACCGAAAGGCCGACGGTGCGGAGCTCCTGATTGGCCAGGCTGGCTGCAAATGCCTGTTGAGCGCCGAATGGCGCTCCCAAGGCAGAAACCGCCAAGCCGCCGGCAGTGCTCTGCATGAATGCGCGACGTGAAAGTGAATACTTGCTCATTGTTAGTCCTCCTCCAGAAGAAACAATTGCCACGCATGCCTGGCGAGCCCAGGTACGCCTCAGTAGCGCCCCACCAAAAGGCCGCCGTCGACCACCACCACCTGCCCGGTCATGTAACGAGCGGCGTAGGATGCTAAAAACAGGGCGACGTCGGCGATCTCTTCAGGCTCGCCAATGCGCCCCATTGGAATAAACTTGCCGGCTTCTTCGGCACCGACCGGTCCGAGGGAATGTTTCTCGGACAGCAACTGGGCAGTCCGGATGTATCCGGGCGCGATGCCATTGACGCGCACGCCATCCTTGGCCAGTTCGACAGCGAGGCCGCGAACCAGTCCAACAACACCTGCCTTAGCTGACGAATAGTGAACGTGCTCATCCCATCCATAGGCGACGCCCATGATCGAAGAGAGGGCCACAATCGAACCTTTCTTGCGCCTGCGCATTCCGGCGACTGCCGGGCGTACGACGCGGAAGATTCCCTTGAGATCGATATCGAACGTGTGATCCCACTTCTCGTCTGTCATCTCAGCGAGCGGCACCTTGTGCGCGATGCCCGCATTGGCGACGATCACATCGATGGCACCGTGACTGCCTTCAATCTTCGCGACCAGCGCATCGGCCGCTTCAGTTGAGCGCACGTCAAGCTTATGAAACTCAGCAGTTCCGCCAGTTTTGAGGATCTCATCGACAACGGCCACGCCCTCACTTTCGAGAACGTCCGTAACGACGACGCTATATCCGGCCGCTGCAAATACCTTCGCGGTGGCGCGCCCTATGCCGATGCCGGCACCTGTGATGAGAACTGTGTCGTTCATAGCATTACGTCTCCCGAATTCGGTCCAATCGTCTGGCCAACAAAAAGGCTTGCCTGATCCGAGCACAGGAAGGCGACCGTTGCGGCCACCTCCTCGGGTTCGCCAAATCGGCCAAGCGGCAGCTCAGCAGCTTTCGCCTTGCGCCAACTCTCCGAGATCGCCATTACAAGTGGAGTATTGATGGGGCCCGGCGCGACTGCATTGACACGTACGCCAAGAGCACTGACTTCCCGTGCAAGTGACTTTGTCAGGCCAATGATGGCGGACTTGGCGGCACTGTAGTGGGAGAGTTCTATTCCCCCGATCTGGCCCAGTTGCGAGGCCATATTCACAACGCAGCCTTTCTTCGCTGAAAGCATTGCAGGCAGGGCAGCGCGCGTCATGAGAAAAGTGCCGCGCACATGCACCGCGAACATCCGATCAAAGTCCGCCGGCTCCAGATCTACAAAGAGGGCCTGATGCACATAGCCGGCGTTGTTGACGACATGTGTCGGCTCGCCAAATGCCGACCGACAGGCGGCAAAGATTTTCTCAACGTCAACTTCGCTCGAGACGTCGCCTCCGAGCCCAATTGCCGTGCCTCCTGTCGCCTTGATAGACGCGGCAACCTGTTCGGCCTCCGAAGCTCGAAGATCGTTGACGACAACATTGTAGCCGTCAGCTCCCAGACGAATGGCGCAAGCGCGACCAATACCGGAACCCGCTCCTGTAACGATGACAGTGTTCATTAAATCGCCTCTTGAATGGCGACGCGACGAGCGCGTCGTACGCTGAGCATCATCAGGACCGCGTAAACAGTAAGCAGCGCGAACGAAAACAGTGTCGTCAGCACCCCGAACGCAAAGATATTCGGATGTATCTCCACAGAAAATGTGGAGTAGATAGCTAATGGAAGGGTCTGCTCACGCCCAGACGAGAATAATGTGCGTGAAAATTCATCATATGAGAGTGTAAAAGCAAACAACATTGCCGATAGTACGCCGGGGAAAATCAGCGGAAATGTTACTTTTCGGAATGTTCGGGAAGGCGATACGCCGAGCGACCACGAGGCTTCTTCTACCGTGCTGTCGAAGCGATTGAAGATCGCGAGCATGACCAGGAAAGCAAAAGGCAAGGTGTAGACAACGTGTGTTGCAAAAGCAGTCGACCACCAGTGCCTTTCTATACCCGTCGTCGTAGCTACCAGCGCCGAACCAAGACCGACGAGCACTCCAGGAACGATCATGCCGAGCACGATCAGATAGAACGCGGTGGTTTTTCCGCGAAAGTTCTTTCGGAATGCCTGCGCCGCCATGACGCCAAGGACGGTGGACGTCACCATGGTCATGAACGCGAGAGTCATCGACCGAAACAACGAGATACCGATCGGCAGCGGCGAGACACGCGAAGGCGGAGCTAGCCCTAAAATGTGCTGGTACCAAAAGGTCGACCATTCGACGATTGGGAACTGCGGTCCACCTTCAGGCCCTTGCTGAAATGATAGGATGCCGAGCACGATGAAAGGCCCGTAGAGGAACAGCAAAAACAAAGCCACGTAAATGGCGAGGATGGGTTTGAGAACGCGTGACTCCATCGGCCTCAGAGCTCCTTCTTGAGATCGACAACGCGAAGGAGTCCCGCGATAACAAGTGCCATGATCGCCGTCAGTATGACGCCGACGACCGACGCAAGCGCCCATTTCAGGGAGCCAACTTGCGTGACAATGATGTTACCCAGCAGATTTACTTTGCGGCCTGACAGTGCTGCGCTTGTGGCAAACTCACCGAGCACCATCACACTTACGAAAATCGCCCCGACCACGACCCCAGGAAGACTGAGCGGAAAAATGATCTTTCGTAGGATGCGCCAGAAGTCTGCGCCGAGATCTCGAGCAGCCTCAAGAATGTTGGGGTCAATACGTCCAAGCATGAACGCGATCGGCCCGACCATGAACACGACGTAGATCTGCGTCATGCCAATGACCACCGACAGATCCGTGAACAGCAGCGCTTCAATCGGCTGAGTGATAATGCCTGCCTTCATCAAGATAATGTTGATTGCCCCTTCTTTGCCGAGCATCGGACGCCAAGCTAGTACTCGAATGAGAAACGAGGTCCAGAATGGAATGACGCAAAGAACAAGCAGTGAAGTCTGCAATGTTTTATTACGGACAAAGAGACCAACATAAATCGCTGTGGGATATCCAACGACAAAGGTTGTTACGAGGACAATCAACCATATGCGCAGCGTCGTCCAAAGAGAGCTAAGATAGGCATCTGATGAGAAGAATGTTTGCCAGCTATCTAAAGTTAGTCTTGGCTCAATTTTGAACGTCGTCTGCGTCCAGAACGACACATAAATAATCATCGCCATTGGCACGACAAGAAAGAGGGTCATCCAAATGACGGCTGGCGCCAAAAGGACGTAGGCACTCAGGCTTCCACGCTCATTTGAAGCTGGAGCGCCCACATCAACTTCGGCGCTGGTCGATGTCACGAGTGTCATCCGAACGCGATCCCATCTTGGGGGTTCCAACTGAGGTCGTAGCTCCGACCGGGTTCGAAAGCCTCTGGAGGACCAAAACTGAGGTGATGTTCGACCTCAACGACCTTGCCGTCGGCGGTCTCGAAAAAATGCACCATCGCTGAACCGAGATATTCACTAGCGACGTAGCTTGCGGCCAACTTCGCCGGCGCCGCGCCGCCTGACGGCGTGACACTCAATCGGTCATATCGAATGGCATAAGCTCTCTCTGAGGCCGGAGTTCTGGTCCCGTAATCGAAGCGACCGTATTTGGTCGTGAATCCATCGTTTTCGATGGTCCCGGCAAACACGTTGTAACGATTAAGAAAACGAGCAACGTTTGCGGTGGCGGGACTCGCATAAACTTCGTCCGGCTTGCCATACTGTCCAATACGCCCGGCATCGAGCACGATCAGTCTGTCGCCCATCGAAAGTGCTTCTGTCTCGCTGCCCGTCACATGCAAGAAGGGTATGTCGAGTGCTTCTCGTATGCGTCGCAGCTCTGTGCGCATGCGCTGTCGCAAATTCGCGTCGAGCGCACCGAGTGGCTCGTCGAGCAAGACTAATTTCGGTTTGGTTACAAGCGTGCGTGCAAGAGCAACGCGCTGTTTCTGTCCGCCCGAAATTTGGTGCACCCCGCGCCGTTCAAGTCCTTTCAAACCAACGAGATCTATCGTTTCTTTGACACGGGACAGTACAACGTCTTCAGGGAACGGCTCTGCGCGGTTTCGCAGTCCAAAAGCGACGTTGTCGAAAACTGATAGATGAGGGAAGAGCGCGAAATTCTGGAACACGAACCCGATACCGCGACGGTGCGCCGGCTTACGGGTCACATCAGCCCCCTCGAAAAAAATACGGCCGGAGTCCGGAGTCTCAAACCCAGCAATTGCTCGTAGTAGAGTTGTCTTTCCTGAACCGCTCGGTCCAAGCAAAGAAATGTATTCGTTTCCAGTCACAGAAAATCTGACATCACTCAGCGCTGAACGGCCAGCAAAAAGCTTTGTAATTCCTTCCAGCCGCAACAAAGCTTCGTCGAGCACAACTATGCTACTCCCATCTTGCATTGTCACGATTTCTGAGGTTGCCATCGCCATGATCATTCTGGCGACAAACTTTCTTCGTTGATCACAAGCGGGATGAAAGCAAAAATGACTAATGTATGCAAGCAAATTTTTTAAACGAGATTGAAAATTCCAAAAATTGGCGAAATGCCCAAAAACTAATCGAAACATGCCTGCAGACTGGTCATACTGGGCGTTTAAAAATGCATAATGTATGCGATATCCGTCATACTGTGTCGCGGATGGTTAGATACGGGACTCCAAGCGGCGGATCGCTAATGACCGCGACGAGCTTGAGGCGCGCAAGATTCTTTTGCATCACATTCGCCAAATGATCACTCCAATACGTCGCCGCCGCGGAGATTGCGCGGTCGAGCACGAGTTCGAACAAGACCAGATATTCATTCGCAGCAACCGTATCCTCAGGTAGTCCGAGCTTCGTCAGCGCGCGCGACGCGGCGGCGAGGGGCAATTGGTTTTGCCTTATTAGTTCAACAAGATGCGTATTTGGCGCCAAAAAAATTGCGTGCTCCATAAGCGCTTGATCAAGCTGTACCCATTCCGCTTGCGCGTCAGCGATATTTTCGTCAGCGCGGAACTTGGCCATAGCGCGGGCCAGTTGGTCAAACTGGATGCGGTCGCCGACAGTGCGGAGCGCCTCGGGCTCAAGAAGCTGGCGGACCTGAAAACGTTCGCGCACCGATTGCGCCGTCAAAGCGCCTGCGACCCAATGTGAACTCTGTGTTTTTTCAATCAATCCTCGTTCGTGCAGACGCCCAAGGACATCACGAACGACAGTTCTGCTGACGCCATAGTAGTCGCCGAGTTCACCTTCTATGATGCGGAAGTCGCCAAAAATCAGAGACGCAGAGACGGCGCTTTCCACCTCTTCGTAGACCCGCTCCCAAAGTCCGCGATTTTGCAGCGCGGTATCAATCTCATTCGGAATGCGCAAGCCAAGTTCAGAAATCTCACGCCTTATCGGGGTAACTCTAGAGCCGAGCCGGCCTACAAGATAGCCTCGCCCCTCGAAGCGATGGATGAGGTCCTCGTCCTCCAGGATACGCAACGCGGCCTGAACAGGTGCACGGCTCGTTTTCATAAGCCCGGCGATAGGCCCCTCAAGCAGCACGAAACCAGGTTGTAGCAGGCCGGAGGATATGTTCGCTCGCAACGCAGCGGCGACAAGTTCGTAACGCTTGGAGGACTCGACGGGTGCACGCTGCTTGGTCATTGGGCTCTCAGATTGACTGCCGCGACGAACCGCGACCAGGCGCGCGTTGCATAATTGTGTTCATCCATAACGGTGTTCCAGAGGGCTATACGCCGTGCGCGTTCCAAGTAGCTGCCACCGGATCGGCGCGCACCTTTGGAAACGACAACTGTAGAACCATCGACGCCAACGAGATCCTCGGTCGCTTCGCGTCCGTCAT
>Ga0116227_10011142_pt1 | contig 15261 bp, 13 predicted proteins | sample S1TSphgellanicum_FD_89693 | JGI IMG/M metagenome (GOLD analysis project Ga0116227, IMG submission 89693) | Host-associated microbial communities from peat moss isolated from Minnesota, USA - S1T2_Fb - Sphagnum magellanicum MG | ecosystem: Host-associated > Plants > Peat moss > Unclassified... | reverse complement strand
TCGCTGGAGTCAGGATCAAGCCTTGACCTACTGCGCGTCCAGCAAGGCGAGCAGACGTTGCAAGGCACCGCGGCTGCCGGCGACGGCAGCCAATCCTGCGCGGCCCATCGCCGCACGACGGCCGGGTTCGCCCAGCAGCACTGCGAGTTCGGCCGTGAGCGCGGGCGCATCTTCCACTTCGATGGCCGCGCCGCAGGCCAGCAAGGTGGCACGCGCAAGCGCGAAATTGTCCATGTGCGGGCCGAACATTACGGGTACGCCGATCGCCGCAGGCTCCAGCACATTGTGGCCGCCGATATCGACCAGGCTGCCGCCGACGAAAGCGATATCCGCAGCCGCGAGATAGACGAACATTTCACCCATACTGTCGGCGAGAAAAACCTGCGTGTTTGCCAGCGATTGGGCGTAGCCGGCCTTGGCCAGCGCAGCCGAGCGTGTGCGGCGTTCAGCCTTAAGTCCGGAGCCGGAAATCAGCTGCCAGACGTGATCGAAGCGTTGCGGATGCCGCGGCACCAAAATCAACGCGGCGCCGGGATACAGTTCGAGCAAGGCCAGATGCGCATCGAGCGCGGCCTGTTCTTCTTCTTCATGCGTGCTCGCTGCGATCCACACCGGGCGATCCTTGCCGAGCGCATTGCGCAGACTCGCACCCGCGGCCAACTGCACTTCCGGCAACTCAAGATCGAACTTCAGGTTGCCCATGGTGCTGACGCGCTCGGGCGGCGCGCCGAGTGCCAGAAAGCGCTGGGCGTCGGCATCGCTTTGCGCCGCGATCGCCGTACAGTTGGCAAGCGTGACGCGGGCGAATCCAGGCACGCGCGAATAGCCGCGAAACGACCGTTGCGACAGGCGCGCGTTGGCGATCGTCAGCGGAATGCCGAGCTGCGCAAGGCAGCGAAACTGGTTCGGCCATAACTCGGTTTCCATCACGATCACCGCACGCGGCTGCACCCTGCGCAGGAAGCGTGCGATCACATCCGGCAAGTCATACGGCGCATAGCTGTGCTGAACGCGATCGCCCAGTGCTTCGGTGATGCGCGCAGAACCGGTCGGCGTGGTCGTCGTCACCCAGACCTGGCCGTCGCCATATTTTTTCAACATTGCTTCAATCAACGGCAAGGCCGCCAGCGCTTCGCCCACCGACACCGCATGCACCCACACCGCAACGCCGGCCGCACGCGGCGCGACAAAACCGAAGCGCTCACCGATGCGCCCGCGGTATTCCGCAAGCTGGCGGCTTTTCCACAGCAACCGCAGAAATACGAACGGCGTTGCCAGGTAAAGTAGTGCGGTATAAAGGATTCTCATGGCGATGAGGGCAAGCTGGAATATCCGTCACGGTGAGCCCGCATGCTAAAACATCTGTATGCGACGACTGCATCCCGGTTCCGAACGGTACCGGGATTCAACGACTCTTTAACGGGATAATTTGCGTGGGCGTGACTGCCGCTCATTGCGATGCCGCTATCGAATACATCGACTGGTGCAGCCCACGACCCGATGTCCGCATGCTCGAACCCACGCACCGCGCTGGCGGAAAAGGTCATGGACTCGCAATCATCCATTTGAACGACGCGCCGATTCGATAGGCGCCGTCAGTACCTCGAAATGGCGCTAATGCGGCCCTGTGGGCTTGATCGACTGCCGCTTCGCCGGAGTGTTCGATCGCCCGAATGGCAACACCGGAGGCGCCGAGGCCGCGCAGTGCAGTCTCGAGATCGGGATAATTCCAGTGACAAGCAACTTCCTTGACTTCCAGCGCTTTGAGTCCTGCGCTCTGCGCAAAGGCGCTCAAGGCATCGTCGTCGGATAAGGCAAAAGGCCCGGGTGCGCCAGCTGGCGCGGGTGGCAGTAGCGGTTTCAACGCGGCAACCAGCGATGCGGCTTCCATTCGTTCGGGTGAGCCCCAGGTCATCACGACAACGCGGCCCTCAGGTTTTGTGATGCGTCGCGCTTGCGCGAGCGCGGCAACGGGATCGGCCGCGTATTGAAAAGAATTGAAGCCGGTAACCACATCGAACTCGCCATCCGCAAACGGCAGTTGTTCCATTTCGCCTAGCCGAAAGTCGCCGGCGGGTACACGATCGCGGGCGATGTCGAGCAACTTCTCGGCCGCATCGAGTCCCGACACATCAGCGCCGAGTCTGGACGCGATCAGAGCCGCCATTCCGGAGCCACAGCCGACATCGCAATAGCGCATTCCAGCACTCACGTTAAGCCGGGCAAAGACGGTTTCGTATGCGGCCAGAAACTGAGCCTCCTGCACCTGTGCCCAATCTCGCGCCCGCAATCCCCACAGGCGCCCATTGCTGGCTGCGGTTCGTGGTTTGTCGTTGGGCAGCATGTTCGATATCTCGATGGCGGCAAAGTTTGGCTTGTGAAGTTTATCGATCTTGAACGGCTAATTTCACCTCGGTGTGTGCTCGAATGTGGCGCAGCGCAACCCAAGCCCTAAACTATCCGCATGGCCCATCGTGAAGACGATTCCGCGCGCCGACCGCGGCTGATTCCCTACATTCTCTATCGCCCTGATTGGTGGATTGCGTGGTTGTTGTTCTGGCTGCTGTGCGTAGTCTGCTGCCTGCCGCTGCCGTGGCTGCGCGCGTTTGGGCGGCGCCTCGGCTGGCTGTTCGGGCGGCTGGCAAAAAGCCGGCGTCATATCGTCCGTGTGAATCTGCAACTATGTTTCCCCGAACTCAGTGCGGCTGAGCGCGAACGCCTGTTGTGGGCGCATTTTGAATCGCTCGGCATGGGTGTTTTTGAAACGCTCGCTGCGGGCATGGCGCCGGATTGGATGGTCTCGCCGTATCTCGATGTGGAAGGTCTGGAACATCTCGACGCCGCGCACGCGCAAGGTCACGGCGTACTCCTGTTAACCGGCCACTTCACCACGCTGGAACTCGGCGCGCGCGCGCTGTGCCTCGCCAATCGGCCGTTTCACGCGATGTACCGGCCGATGCAGAATCGCCTGACGGATTACTGGGTACGCCGCTGGCGCGAGCGCCGCTCCAGACGCGAAAGCCTGCCGAAGGACGATCTGCGTGGACTGCTGCGCGCGCTGCGCAAAGGCGGCGCCATCTGGTACGGTCCCGATCAAACGCTGGACACGCCGAACTCGGCCTTCGTCCCGTTTTTCGGCGTGCCTGCGCTCACCGTTACCGCAACTTCACGCCTCGCCGAAATGGGCCGCGCGCGCGTGGTGCCGTTTTATCCGGCGCGCATCGATGGCCGCTATCGTGTGACCTTCCAGCCCGCGCTGGAGAATTTCCCGAGCGGCGATGAGGTTGCCGATGCGCAGCGCGTCAACCAATTGCTCGAAGCGGCAATCCGGCGTTGTCCGGAGCAATATTTCTGGGTTCACCGCAAGTTCAAATATCAACCTGCCGGCATGTTGGATGTGTATGCGCAGCCGGATGTGCTCGAGCCTTGAAGGTCTGGATAACGACAGGGTCGCGGCAAATTTTGAGAGACATGGGCAGCTTGTCGAACTACTGCTATTGAGGGCCAAGCGCCGCAGTGATCGCTGCCGTCACCCGCTGAACCTGCAATTCCTCCAGGCACAGGCTGCGGCTTTGGACATGACGTTCGCAGCCTTCAAAACCGCAAGGCACGCACACGCCTTCGCCTTGCAGCAGCCAGACATTCCCATGCTGTTGCAGCGCGGATTTCTCGACCCACGGACTCGCCGCGCCGCGAATGCCCTGCTGCGGCCACGGCCCCCAGATGATTGGCAGTGATGGCCCGAATAAAGCGATCGTCGGTGTTCCCGTCATCGCGGCAAGATGGGTGATGGACGTATCCGGACCGACGTAGACCGCAGCATTTTCAATCAACCGCGTCAGATCACCGAGTTGCAACTGGCCGGCCAGATTGTGCAAGCCGCTGCCATCGAGTTGCTCTTGCAGATGTCGCGCAGCCTGCAACTCCTGCGGCTCCGGGCCGCCGCTGAGCATGACTTCTAGCCCGCGCGCGTGCAGCCATGCGATCAAGCCGAGCCAGTTGGATTCCGTCCAGGCCTTGTAGCGGAATTTCGGCGCGAGATGCAGCACGGCATAGCGGCGTTGTTGCCAATTCGCGCCGAGCGCGCGAACCAGCGCGGAGTCGTCCGGCGTGCGCGGCGGCGAGCCTTGCATCAGCGCGGGAATGCCGAGCCGCTCCGCCAGCCGCAGATATTGCACCACGGTATGCGCATCGCCATTCGGCAACTCGCTCCAGCGCCACGACAGCCAGCGCTTCCAGCGATAACCGGGCTCGCCGAGCCGCGGCACCACGCTGATGCGCCGCCGCGCAGCCCATAACGAAATCAGGTGCGGTCGATCTGAGCTTTGTGTACACACGGCGAGATCGTAGCGGCGCCATAGTTGCAAAATCTGGCGCAGGCCGCCGCGCGGCGGTAGGGCGACGATCGCATCGATATCCGGATTGCCGGCGAGCGCAGCATCGGTGCCGGCAAACACCAGCGCCTCGATGCGCGCATGCGGATACGCCTTTCGCAAACTGCGCAGCAAAGGCGCGGTCAGCAATACATCGCCGATCCGTCGCAAGCACACCACGCAGATGCGAGGACTTGAAGCGGAATCGAACATGAGATTGCGGTGTGTGCCTTTAATTACTGGGGTTTGGAGCTTTTCAACACTGACTTCGAGCGCTGGAGTGCGATTCAAGCAAGTGCCATCAGCATCCAAGTTTACGGAATCATCGTCGCCATGAAATAGCGCTGGGCGGCAGCGCTGAATCGAGCCTTGCGCCGAGTGACGGCTGCGCCATGTTTGCGGCGGACGATCCGCCGAATCGGAAACCAGCATCAATTAAGGCAAAATCACCGCATGATTGCAGCCTCGCCTTCGACTTCCGATTCTGCGCCCAGGCTTTCGGTGATCGTGATTGCGCATAACGAGGCACTCAATATTCACGACTGCGTGCGCAGCGCTGCGTTTGCCGATGAAGTGCTGGTGCTGGATTCCGGCAGCACCGATGGCACTGCTGCACTCGCGGAAGCGGCAGGTGCGCGCGTGGTGATTACTGACTGGCCCGGCTTCGGCGTGCAGAAAAATCGTGCGATCGATGCGGCGCGTGGCGACTGGCTGTTTTCGCTCGATGCGGACGAACGGATTTCGCCGGAATTGGCCGCTGAAATAAAGCAGGTTCTGGATCGGGCGGAATTTTCGGTGTACACGGTTCCGCGGCGCTCGCTGTTCCTGACGCGCTTCATGCGTTACGCCGGCTGGTGGCCGGATCGCACCGGCCGATTGTTCCGGCGCGGCAGCGCGCGGTTCACCGAATCGCAGGTGCATGAGCATTTGCAAACCAGCCAAGCAGCAGGCCAGTTGACGCAGCCTTTATTGCATTACAGTCACCGCGATTTATCCGGCGTGCTCGATAAGGTGAATCGCTATTCGTCCGCTTCCGCGCAAGATCTGGCGGCTCGCGGCAAGCACGGTTCGCTGGCGTCCGCAATCAGCCACGGGCTTTGGGCGTTCATCCGCAGCTATGTTTTCAAGCGCGGATTTCTCGAAGGCGGCATCGGCTTCGTGGTCGCGTTTTCGACGGCGGAAGTCGCGTTTTACAAATACCTGAAGCTCGCCGAATTGCAGGGCCGGTTACCCAAATGATTTGCCAAATGAATCACAAGCTCAATCTTCGACAGGCTTTGTTTCGATGATGCCCGCAGACGTTGCCATTCAAGCCGAACTCCAATCGCTGCAACGCGCGCCAATTGCCGGCGCGCGTTTTTCCATCGTCATCCCAACCTGGAACAACCTGCCGTACTTGAAGCTTTGCGTCGAAAGCATTCGCAAGTATTCGGCGCATCGTCACCAGATCATCGTTCACGTCAACGAAGGCAAGGACGGCAGCGTGGAATGGGTGCGGCAGCAGGCCGATCTCGATTACTCGATCAGCCGCGTCAATATCGGTATCTGCTATGCACTGAATGCCTGTCGAAAATTGTTGACGACGGACTACCTGCTCTACATGAACGATGACATGGTCGTCTGCCCGGATTGGGATGCGCCGCTGTGGCAGGCGGTGCAGAAAATCCCGCACAAATTCTTCTTCCTTTCGGCGACGGCGATCGAACCGGTCGCGCAGAGCCGTTGTTCGATCGAGCAGGATTACGGCCACGACGCCGAAACTTTCGATCAAGCGCGACTACTGCGCGAGTTCGCCGCACTGCCGTTCGCCGATTGGCAAGGCGCAACCTGGCCGCCGAATCTGGTGCACAAGGATGTGTGGGATCTGGTGGGCGGCTACAGCACGGAATTTTCGCCGGGCATGTATTCCGATCCGGATTTTTCGATGAAGTTATGGCAACTCGGCGTGCGCCATTTTCAGGGTGTCAGCGCCAGCCGCGTGTATCACTTCGGCTCGAAATCGGTGAAACGCATTGTCAAGAATCCCGGCTATTTCGTGTTCATTGCGAAATGGGGGATGCCTTCGAGCGTGCTGACCAAAACGGTGCTGCGGCGTGGCAAGCCTTTCGATGGCCCGCTCAAACCGCCACGGTTTTCGTGGGCGATCAAGCTGAAAGCCTGGGCGAAACGCTTGAACGCGGCATTGCGTCGCAGGCTTCCGATCTGAACTTCAAGCGCCCAGCAATCGATCAAGTGCGGCTTCGACACGCTCGATATTGACATCGGTTGCACGGGCACGATCGATCGCATCTGCATCATTGCTGCGCAGCCAGATTTGATTCGCGCCAATCGCGCCGGTGAGTTGCGGCAGCGTCGGCCCGTACAGCGTGACTTGCGACGTGCCGAACGCGGCTGCAAGATGCGCCAGACCGGTGTCTACGCCAACGCAAACTCGTGCGTGCGCGATCCAGCCAGCGAGCGCGGTCAGGCGCAATTTCGGCAGCACAAGACCGGCGCAGGATTCCGCAATTGCTATTGCATCCGCACGTTCGGCATCGTTGCCCCAGGGCAGCACCGGCCGTAGTCCGCGTTGCGCCAGCCACTTCGCAATGGACTGCCAATTTTCTAGCGGCCAGCGCTTGCCGGTCCAGGTGGTGCCGTGCAGCAGCAGCGCATAGGGCTGCACCATTTCAGGGGCTGCGAAATTGCTGCGCGGCAAGCCGGCATCGGCGGGCGTTTGCGGCAGCGGATAGCCGAGCGCCTGCGCGAACAGGCTGCGAGTGCGGTCGATCGCATGGGCGTCGTCGTGTTTTGGCACGGTGTAACGCTGATCGTAAAACCAAACGGCCAAAGGTTCGCGTGCGCTGTGTTTATCCGGCCCGGCGATCGGTCCGCGTGCGCGGCTGGCGAGCCATGCGCTTTTCAGCAGGCCTTGCGCATCGATCACGCAATCGTAATTGTGCAGGCGCAGTTCGTCGCGGAAACGCGGCCATTCGTCGCCGAAAAAAGTGTGCAGCGGATGCCGCCGCCAGGCGCGCAGATTGCAGCTCATCACCCGTTCAACCGCCGGATGCCAGGCCGGAATTTCGGCGAAGGCGGCTTCCGCAAGCCAGTCGAAACTTAATTCTGGCAAGGCCAGCTTTGCATCAGTGAGTGCCGGCAAGGCATGCACGATATCACCGAGCGACGAAGTCTTGACGATCAGAACGCGCATCGGGTTAGGGCACAGCCGGGTGGGAGGTTACTGCTATAGTAATTTGCAGCGCGTCAGCCTGTTATTAAAATGGCGCCATCCCTCTTAATCCGCTTCCCCGACGTCCCGGACCCACTGTGAAATCCAATTTCAGCTCGACCTTCAAAAGTGCCTGCAAAGCTTCTTGCCTGACTGCGGTCATCAGTTTTGCCAGCGTGCTGCCGATCGCAGCGCTTGCTTCGCCCGCAGTTGAAGAAGCGCAGGCGCTGGTCGCCAAGGGTGATCTCGATGGCGCGCTCAAGCGGCTGGACAAATATCTGGCGTCATCACCGCAGGATGCCGAAGCGCGATTTTCGCGCGGCCTGATTCTGGTCAAGCTGAGCAAGACCACGGAAGCGATCAAGACCTTCGCGGACTTGACGCGCGACTATCCGCAATTGCCGGAGCCTTACAACAATCTCGCCGTGCTGTATGCGCAGCAGGGCGACTACGAAAAAGCGCGCTCCGCACTCGAAGCCGCGCTCGCCACACACCCGAGCTACGCCACTGCGCATGAGAACTTGGGCGACATCTACGCCGCGCTCGCGGGCGCTGCCTACAATCGCGCGCTATCGCTCGATCAAAACAATCAGGGCGTGCGCTACAAGCTGTCGCTTATCAGCCAGTTGAATGGCACGCCGCCACCGCCGCCTGCGGTCGTGCGCGCCGCACCCGTTGCGCCGCCTGCCGCACCTGCTCCAGCAGCGCCAGTGGCCGCAGCGCCCGCTGCTGCACCGGTGGCCGCAACGCCGCCGTCGGAAACCGCAGCGTCTGCGCCGGCACGCGCACCCGTTGCGGAGCCGGCTGGCGATACTGCCGCAGCGCCTATATCTGCCGCGGACGAAGCGGCGATCGATGCCATGCTGGAAGCCTGGGCTGGGGCGTGGTCGTCGCAGGATGTGGATGCTTACCTCGCCTACTACTCGCCCAACTTCAAGCCGGAGCAGGGCTTGACGCGCGAAAGCTGGGAATCGATGCGGCGCGACCGGGTTTCCAAGCCCTCGCAGATCAGCGTCAAGGTCAGCAGCCCGCAAGTCACTGCGGTCGATGCTACGCATGCGCAGGTCACGTTTTCGCAAAGTTATCGCGCCGACAAGCTCACCGACAAGGCGACCAAGGTGCTGGACCTGGAGAACACCGGCAGCGGCTGGAAAATCGTGCGCGAAAGTGTTCGATAACCCGACGTGGATCAGGCGCCGAGGTCTATCGACAATTCGCCAATCCTTACCTGCCAATAGTTCCTGATAGTTCTTGGTGACGCGAGTCCGGCAACGCGAATTCCCTGCGATGCGAATCGGCCGTCGGGCCGCATTGCTGCTGTGCGTGCTGGCTTCAAGCCAGGTATTCGCCAGTAGCAACAAGGACACCAGCGCCAGCGCGGTCGTGGCGGCGGCGAGTGTCGATGCGCAGGCCGGCGTTTCGCCGGAACATCAGTTGCAGATTGCCGTGCAGGCGATCGATGACGGCCGCGATAACGACGCCCTCTAGGAGTTGCTCAGCCTGACTCGGCGCGAGCCGAAATTCCGCCTGGCGCAACTGCTTTATGCGCAAGTGCTCGCCATGCGTTCCGGTATTCCCGACGCACTTCCGCTGAGCAATGCCGACAACGCCCAGCTGAGGGAACTGCGCGAGGAATTTCGCGTGCGCGTTGGCCATAGCGAGCGCGGACCCGGTGCGGGCAGCCTGCCCAGCGATATCGTCGAACTCGCCAGCAGCGAGCCTTATGTGCTGCTCGCGGACTTGTCGCGCTCACGGCTTTATGTGTTGGGCAATCGCGGCGGCCGCTTGCAGGTGGTCGATGATTTCTACTCCACACTCGCGCGCCGCGGATTCGGCAAGCGCACGTCCGGCGATCTGATGACGCCCGTCGGTATCTATCGCGCGACCAGCTTCACGCCGGGCAGCGCCCTGCCTTCGTTCTATGGCGCCGGTGCATTTCCGCTGAATTATCCGAACGCCTGGGATCGCGCCCACGGCCGCACCGGTTATGGCATCTGGCTGCATGGCGTGCCTGCGGATACCTATTCGCGTCCGCCGCGCGCCAGCGAAGGCTGCCTGGTGCTCGCCAACGAGGATTTGCTCAGCTTGAAGCAGATCATCCACATCGACGAAACGCCGGTGATCTTCAGCGATCATGTCGATTGGGTGGCGCCCGAGCGGCAAGCTGCGCGACGCGCCGAAATCAAATCCCGCATCGAAGGCTGGCGTGCCGCCTGGGCGAAGCACGATAGCGCGGAGTATCAAAATTTTTATGCGCGCGATTTCCGCGGCAACGACGGTTCATCAAGGCCTCATTTCGATGATGCGAAGCTGCTCTCGAAAACCACCACGCCGCTCGACATCCATCTCACCGGCTTGAACCTGTTCGCGTATCCGGGCCAGCAGGATTTGATGCTCGCGCAATTCACGCAGGATTACAGCATCGACAGCGTCTCGCACATTTCCCGCCGCGAACAATACTGGCAGCGCCAGAGCAGTGGCCGCTGGAAAATCGTGTACGAGGAAAATCATTAGAACCCGCTTTAGTAAACTGCCTTCGCTCGCTAATTCATGAAATGATTTCCAGCCGGGAACGGTGCACGGTCATCCGCAAGCGAAGCGATCGTGCGAATTTGCAGGCGATCCGCAGCCGCTCAAATACGCGAGAGAGGTTCCCGGTTCAAACTAGCGGTCCTTGTCGAGTTGTTCTCGTCCCGCTTGAATCCAGGTCAAACGCCGGTGTCCCGATCTCCGCATAGCCGTGCCAGCAAACGCGATAGCGCCGCCGACGCCGCACCACCCTTGCGCGTCGGCGCGACCCTGAAGGCGCTGCGGCCTTATCTCGCCGAATTTCCCGGCCGCGTTGCGCTGGCGCTGGTATTGATGATGGCCGCGAAAGGCGCCGGCGTCTGGCTGCCACAGATTTTGAAACGGTTGGTCGATAGCCTTACGCCGGCCGACGGCAAAGTGCTGATCGTGCCCGCTGCGCTGTTGCTCGCCTATGGCGCAGCGCGCTTCGCCAACGTGCTGCTCGGCGAATTGCGCGATGTGGTTTTCGGGCGCGTTGCCGAGCGTGCGCAACGGCGTTCGGCGCTGCGCGTGTTCGAGCACCTGCATGCGCTCGATCTCGAATTCCATTTGTCGCGGCGCACCGGCGGCCTCGCGCGCGATATCGAACGCGGCGTCGATGGCATCAATTTCCTGCTGCGATTCCTCACGTTCAACATCGTGCCGACGCTGATCGAAATCGCGCTGGTCGCCGGCATTCTGTGGGCGCAATACGACATCCGCTTCGCCGCCATCGCCTTCGTTTCGGTGGTGGCTTACGTCAGCTTCTCGATCTGGATCACCGAATGGCGCACGCGCTTCGTGCGCGAAGCGAACGAGTCCGATGCGCGCGCCAACTCGCGTTCGGTCGACAGCCTGTTGAACTACGAAACGGTGAAGTATTTCGGCAACGAGCGCTATGAAGCGCAGCGCTACGACGACAGCATGGCGCAATGGGAAAAGGCCACCGGCGCGAACCGGCGTTCGCTGTCGATGCTCAACTGCGGCCAGTCGCTGATCGTCGCCGGCAGTATCACCGTAATGATGTGGCTCGCCGCCACCGACGTGCTGCAACACCGCATGAGCACCGGCGGTTTCGTCGCGGTGAATGCCTACATGGTGCAGCTGTTCGTGCCGCTGAATTTTCTCGGCTTCGTCTACCGCGAAATCCGCCGCGCGCTGACCGACATGCAGAAGATGTTCGGCCTGCTCGGGCAGAAATCGAAAGTGCTCGATTCACCCAAAGCCGCAGTGATCGCCACACGCCGCGCGCGCGTCGCTTTCGAGCAGGTCAGCTTCGGCTATTCGCCCGCGCGGCGCATTCTCGATGGTGTGAGCTTCGAGATTCCGGAAGGCGGCAAGCTCGCCATCGTCGGTGCCAGCGGCGCCGGCAAATCGACCATCGCGCGCCTGCTGTTCCGCTTTTACGATCCGGATGCCGGGCGCGTCTGCATCAACGGCCAGAATTTGCGCGATCTCACGCAGGATAGCCTGCGCCGGCTGATCGGCGTGGTGCCGCAGGATACGGTGCTGTTCAACGACACCATCGCCTACAACATCGGCTACGGCCGGCCGGACGCAAGCCAGGCCGAAATTGAACGCGCCGCGCGCGCCGCGCACCTCGATGGCTTCATCGCGCAATTGCCGGAAGGCTACAAAACCAAGGTCGGCGAGCGTGGCTTGAAAGTGTCCGGCGGTGAAAAGCAGCGCATTGCGATTGCACGCGCGCTGTTGAAAGACCCGCCGATCCTGATTCTCGATGAAGCCACGTCGTCGCTCGATTCCGCTGCCGAGGCCGCGATTCTCGATGCGCTGCGCGCCGCCGCCGAGCGCCGCACGACGCTGATAATCGCGCATCGTTTGTCCACCGTCACCGATGCCGATCAAATCCTCGTGCTGGATCAAGGCCGCATCGTCGAGCGCGGTTCGCACGAAGCCTTGCTGGCGCAGGACAGCGCTTATGCAAAGTTGTGGACCCTGCAATTGCGCGAGCGCGTCGCCGAAAACGCGCTGGAATTGCCGTCCTAGCTGCTGATGATCCGCGAGGATTCCGCAAAATTCTGCGATCGAACGGGCCGCAATCTGGCCGCGATCTGCCGAAGACTTCCCCGTGCGCAGGCCGTCGGTGGCGCTGCTGTGCTTCCCGTGGCAAGCGAATTGGTCTAAGTTGAAAGTGGCAGGAGAAATACTGAGTTTTGTTCGCACTCAATTCCCAATAAAAAGGCGCTATCTGTTTTGAACCTGAAACAACGCTTGCAGCAGCAACTCGTCACGCCGGAAATTCTGGCCTTGATGGCGCGCATGCCGAAACCCACCGGCAGTTTCGGCTACGACGCCTGGGGTTACAACGAAGATGCGGCGACGCTGGCGGTGGCTTCGCTGAAGCTGCTGTACGACCACTATTTCCGTGTTGAAGCCAGCGGCCTGGAAAACATTCCGCCGCGCGGCCGCGTGCTGCTGGTGTCGAATCACAGCGGCCAGTTGCCGATCGACGGCCTGATGATCGGCGTGGCCGCCGCCACCAATCCGCACGGTCCGCGCGCCGTGCGCGGCATGATCGAGCGTTTTTTCCCGACCGTGCCGTGGCTCGGCAATCTGATGAATGCGATCGGCGGCGTCATCGGCGATCCGGTCAACTGCTCGAAAATGCTCGCGGCCGAAGAAGCCATCATGGTATTTCCGGAAGGCGTGCGCGGCTCCGGCAAACTGTATAAGGATCGCTATCAACTTCAACGCTTCGGCACCGGCTTCATCCATCTGGCGATGAACAACGACACGCCGATCGTGCCAGTCGCGGTGATCGGTGCGGAAGAAACCATGCCGGCGCTGGCGAATATCAAGCCGATTGCGAAGCTGCTGGGCTTGCCGTATTTCCCGCTGCTGCCGATCTATGCGCCGCTGCCGGCGCGTATGTTCATCCACTTCGGCGAGCCGATCATTTTCGATAGCGAGCCGGCGAGCGAAAACGAAGTCAGCGATCGTGCAGCGCAGGTGAAAGAATCCATCCGCAAACTGATTACCGAAGGGCTGGCCGCGCGCCAGAGTGTGTTTTGATGGCGACGAAACCCAGAAAAACGACGCACGATTCGATGGCTGGATCGATCGTTAAATCAACCGCCAAATCGATGGCCAAGCCGATGGCTGCGGCGACCCTCGAATCGAAATCCGCAAGCGAGCGCAAGACCGTGCTGGTCACCGGTGCGGCCGGTGCGCTGGCGAAGCGCGTGATCGCCAAACTGCATGGGCAATATCAGGTGATCGCGGTCGATTTCCGCAGCAAGGTTGAAACCGATGCCGGCATTCCGAGCTATCTGGTGGAACTGCACAAGCGCGGCTTCGAGGATATTTTCAACCAGCACAAGATCGACGCGGTGATTCACGTCGGCCGCATGTTCACCCACGAAAAAACGCCGCAGCAGCGCTATAACGCCAACGTGCTCGGCACCAAGCGGCTGCTCGATCTTTCGCTCAAGCATGGCGTCGGTCAGGTCATCATCCATTCGAGTTATTTCGTCTATGGCGCCTCGGCGTACAACCCGGCGCTGCTGGATGAAGACGCGCCGCTGAAGGCCACCGAAGTCACGCAGGATCTGGTGGATTCGGTGGAACTGGAAAGTCTCGCCAATATTTATCTGTGGAAACACCCGCAGCTCAACATCACCATTCTGCGGCCCTGCAATGTGCTCGGGCCGGGCGTGCGCAACAGCATGTCGATCCTGCTTTCACGGCCGCTGGCGCCGGTGCTGGTGGGCTTTTCGCCGCTGATGCAGTTTCTGCATGTCGACGACATGGCCGCGGCGATCATGCTGGCTTTCGACAAAAATCTGCCCGGCATTTACAACGTCGCGCCGGACGATTACGTGCCGTTCCAGGAAGCGGTGACGCAATGCGGCTGCCGCCGTTTGCCGATTCCCTCGATTCCGCCGGCGCTGCCGAAAATGCTCAGCAATCTGCTCAACTGGAAGGCGTTTTTTCCGCCGTATCTCATCAACTATTTCAAATATCCGGTGATACTCGACGGCGCATTGTTCCGCGAAAAGTTCGGCTGGAAACCGCGCCGCAACTTGAACGATATCTTCAGCTATTACCGCAAACAGAAGCTCGTGCTGAGCGGAAAATCATAGTGCTTTGCTATCGGCTCGAAAGCCAGAATTCACTTCACGACGACGGCTTTCGCGGTTAGATTATCGCCTCGCATCAATGCACTTAACGAACCGGACCACTGCCATGAGCAAGACATTCCCGCTGAACAAAAACCTGTCGGGCGGAAGCGCAAAAGCCAGCTACCGCACGCATATCGACATCCCCGAAAAACAGCGCGCCGCGCTGATCGCCTTGTTGAACCAGCAACTCGCCGACACCTTCGATCTGTTCAGCCAGATCAAGCAGGCGCACTGGAACGTGAAAGGCATGCACTTCATCGCGCTGCACGAACTATTCGACAAGCTCGCCGAAGAAGCCGAGGACTACACCGACGATATCGCCGAACGTGCCACCGCGCTCGGCGGTGTGGCACTCGGCACTTCGCGCATGGCCGCACACGCCTCGCGCCTGCCGGAATTCCCCGGCGTCGGCATCGAGGGCAGCGAAGCGCTGGCGGGTTTGATCGAACGCTTCGCCATCCTCGCTTCCAGCACGCGCGCTGCGATCGATACCGCAACCGAGCTGAAGGACGCCGACACTGCCGATCTTTTCACCGGCATCTCGCGCGGCCTCGACAAGAGCCTGTGGTTCCTGGAAGCGCATTTGCAGGCCTGAAAACGCACTTCGCGTGTCGTGGAATCTGCGGATTCCGCGATATCGATTGATTGATTGCCGATGGCCGCTGGCGCATTCGATCAGCTAATACGCCAGCGCTTTTTCAAGCGCTCGCCAGCCTTGAATCTGGCGTGCTCGGATGCCTGAGCCGCAGCGCCGGCCAACCCATCTGGCCGTATAATTACAAACCAAGAATCGCTATCGGTCTGCGCCTGCAGACGCTTGTCCAACCTGCTCGAATGAACGATCCCGCCTCGGCGAAACCGCGCCTGTCTGTGCGCCACTTGAGCGTGCAATTCCGGCCGCGCGGCATGCTGCCGGGTCTGCGCCGTGGTCACATACTGGCGCTGGACGACCTTCATATCGACGTCCGTCACGGCGAGACGATCGGCT
>Ga0116227_10011141_pt1 | contig 15261 bp, 16 predicted proteins | sample S1TSphgellanicum_FD_89693 | JGI IMG/M metagenome (GOLD analysis project Ga0116227, IMG submission 89693) | Host-associated microbial communities from peat moss isolated from Minnesota, USA - S1T2_Fb - Sphagnum magellanicum MG | ecosystem: Host-associated > Plants > Peat moss > Unclassified... | reverse complement strand
TCACTTTTGTTTCCTCAAAGCTCTTGTGTGCTTCTTTGGTTTGTGTAGTATTAATACTACTATGGGTAAGAATGTGTGTTTTGCCATCTCCTTCACAAAAAACAAACATAAAAACAAGGGGGAGGGAAAAAAAAAAAAAACAGCACCAAATCCACCAACACCACCAAGTCCACCAACAACAACAACAACAACACCACAAACAACAGTAGCAACAGCAAAAGCAACAGCAAAAGCAGCAAGAACAAAAAGAGGATAGGAAAAGTGGGTGTCAAAGTAGCAACTGGATTTTTTGTGAAAAGAAAACATGTGTATAGATTGAAGCACACAACATATAATACTTTTTTACTCTCTTGTGTGATTCATTCCATATTGTGGCGTGTTGTGCATATGTGTGCCTGCCTCTGTGTGTGTGTGTTTTTGTTTCTTGTTGACCCCACCATTTCCGTGTACCATACTTCTTTTCTTTGCTTTTGGGGATTGATGCTTGACAATAACAACAACAACATCAACAACAACATGCCACAAATTTATGGCACCATTTCTGCGTATTTTGGGGATTGATGATCCATATGGCAATCAAAACAACCATAACAATCCATGCATTTTGCGGCATCTCTGTTTGCTTTCTGGCATGTTTCCTGGCTTTGAGATGACATTTTGTTGGGCTATTTTGCCTTTTCAGGTGGGGGGGGGGGTTGGGGTTTTCTCTCCCCTCGCTATGTTTACTTTTGTACAAAGTAAGTGACACGAGACCAAACAAAAAAAAGGGGGGCGGGATGGGATGTACAAGAAGGAAGGATCCCCAAGTGTACATACTAGTGTAATTTGCTACATTCTAGAATCTTAGCTACTTCAATCGATGTCAACAATTGTGGATGTACCATGTTCATGCACCCATTTTAATGCTTCCAAAATTTTAATGTTTAGCTTTTTTTGGTTCTCACCTAGGACCCAATTCCCCCAAGTAAAACTTCATCGCGTGAAGTTAGTCAACACAGAGAAAAAGAACTATTTTCTTCTTCAAGACTTTGGGTACCCATAGTAAACTTGTTCCACAAGTTCCATAACATGCATTGATTTATCATGCGTTGTGAATGGCATGGCAACCTTAATAGGTGATGGGAGGGAAAATGGGTGGGGAAGAGAGAAAGAGGGGTGTTGATTTGGGAGTCTTTTCAACTCTCCTCCAAAATTGAGTATATTAATTAATTAGCAAATAATGAGCAACTAAGTTAGCAAAACTTAGTCAATCATTTTTATATACAAAATCACCAAGTCTACATTAGGGAGCTTCTAATTTATATATGTTGCTTGAAATTTTCCTTTCTCATGCATAGAAAGGGGTTTTCATTGTTCCAAAAACAAAGTGTCTTTCTTTCTTTCCTCTTTGTGTTGTCAGGGAAAACATGATAGATAGACAACCTCGGAAAGAGCAAACCTCAAAAAAAAAACTAGGGCATGCAAGGGCATCCATTTTTACCTCTTACCATTGTAATGATGGGCTAGTGGAGGATTCATATTGGCTTTCTTTTCCTCTTTTGTTGAGGGAGAGATACAATGGTATATATGTATGTAACACCCAAAGAAGAGAACTCCTTATAAGGCATATGAAAGAGATTATCATTTGTAACACCTTTCTTTCTCACATTGTAGATGTCTAATAACTTGTGAGGCAGAATATGGAGGGTGGAAACTTTTTCTGGTTGCCCGTTGCCCATGAATTTGTGCTAAAAGAAGTCGTTTCTCATCCTTGATAGCTTTGAACTCTTTGTGATAAATGGAAATGTTTTCATCATTATGGTATAAAGATAATGGCATGTTACAACTTAGAGTGGACATTATATATTGAAGTATGTAATGTCCACTCTAAGTTCTAACATGCCTCCCCCTTGACCCACCCATCTAGGTGAGAAAGGGGGAGAACTTTGTGCAAAACATATGGGATAAAACTGCGGTGCTAGTGGGAACATATTGGGGAACACATTGAGAAGGAAAAAAAAACCCAAAAATATCCCTTCCTCACCCTCAATTGGCTGCATGAGATTTTTATTTCAAAAACCATTTTGTCATCATTTTTCACCTGCACTAGGCTAAATGGAAAGCATGGGGAGTATGGGTGTATATTTGTATAGATTGAGAACAATGCAGTTTTTCAACAACTTAGTGCATGATTTTGGCATTTGGATAACGGTTTCATTACTATTTGTTGGATTTGAGTCAAGTCAATTGAAGTGTGAACAACCGAGACCTACAATGTACATCCTACTTGGTCAATGAAAAAAAAAGTCATTACCCCAAAGAAAAAATGGGCTCTTTACAAATAACATAGAATTTCTTAATCTTTTTTAAGACAATAAAAATTCTCCTATGCCATATAGGGTGGATGGGTACGTAGGTTTCGAATATTGCCCAAATCCACCGAAAAGTCACCACCCATTTGGTCATTAAGTCACCACCCATTTGGTCATTTTGTGGCCATTGTTTTGCTTAGGGTTCATTGACCAAAACAACACCACTATTGGGTCTCCAAAGACTGAATTTGTATTGAACAAGCAACTCCTCATGATTTGTTCATGACAAAACACTCTTGACCACAACCATGTTTGTTGGGGCATGGGGAGGGGGAGGGGGAGGGGGGGCAGGTGAGCACCATTCATGAGATGTTTGTGGATGTCATCACCGGTCTGATAAGTCCAACCTTAGGAGATTGTCCATTCAACAATGTCCATTTCAAAACCCTACTGAACCCTAATAATCACAATTAGGTCGACAAGAGGGTTTCAACTTTCAAGCTGCTCGTGAACAACGAATATGAATATCTGGATGACTTAGAAAGACTAACGGAGGATGGCCAAATTGACAAATTTCCCCACTTCCATGCAAACCTGAGTCTAATCTCACTCTTTTAAACGCAATGAAACCACCCCCCCCCACCACTCCACATTTCCATATGGATATGATTGCCTATGGTGCATAGTAGCAAAAGACACATGATTTTGGTCATTTAAGAGTGAAGGATTAGCTTTCTCTGCACGTCTGAACCCTATATCTTCGGAATTTGTCACTCTTCTTTGGTTATGGTACTCTATTCTTCCCATGTGTGCCACATGCCGAATCACCTGGATTTTTCTGGGATTCAAGTGGATTTTTATATTATAATGACTCCCTCAAACAAGGAAAAAGAAAAGAATCTCTTTTGGATGTGAATTGTGTGGAATGAGTAAAAATCCCAAACTTATTCTTTTTGAAACCAAAATCTTATGTGTTTAAAAAGGATAAACAAAAAATACCTTTTTTGGTTCTTCTAACTAGAAAGAAGAACCCTAATTCGGATAGGGAGGTTTGTCAAGTCCCACTCATAATTGCATTGTTTGACACATACCTAATCAAGGGATGGGTACTACAAAAAAAAACAACATTTTCCCAATACCCAATGAGCCGAATAGAATAAATAATCTATGGTCAGGCGCCGACTCGTAGATAGCACAAGTAAGAATCTCTTTCTAAGCGCGTAGCTGAATGATGATGATGATAATGATTCTCAAGTACAAAAAAAATGCATTGAATATTGAGTGCTTTCTAGGTTAGTCTAGTAAGAGCAGCTCCACCGGATCCAGCATAATGGCATGTAAACTAGAATTTGGATACAATAGTAAGTACTTTGATGCTGTGAATGGTTACAAGTTACAACAGCAACCTTCAAACTATTACAACACCAAAACAAAGAAATTCTCAACCAAGTAAGCATCATACCAAGTCAAGATAGAGTTATCATGATTATATACATGTAACCACGAATCCATTTGTTCAATAAACACAATTTTGCTAACCTCTCTTCTATATACTATGTGTTATGTTAATCTTTCCATGCACAACTAATCAAAAGCTGATTCATATTTGTGTACCCACAAATTCATTTGTTCAATAAACACAATTTCGCTAACCTCTCGTCTATTTTGTTATGTGTTATGGAATGCTTTCTGACATAGCTTGATTGCCTTGGTACTCAATCAATCTAAAGTTCATTGATCAATTCCAGCTGACTGAATTTTGCTAGGAGAAAGTGGTAGCCATAGTTGACAATATTTGTGCACTTCTGTTGCTCCAGGGCGCACTAAAGAGAGAGAGATAGAGAGAGAGAGAGTGAATCATCATGAGGCTTAACTTGTTCAAACCTTTTTGTGTCCAAATTAAACCATGATGCTTTTTCAGGTTGCTCCATAGATCCTCTCCTTTCATGATGTCAGGCAAGTTTGCTTTTCCTTAAGAAAATTAGTTATATCCAAATAGATAAAAAGAGCCCCAGAGAAAATGAAGAAAAACAAAGTAGCTGACTCGGTCTTTTCCTTTCAATTTTGTGATGTAGCCAAATCAGATCATCCATAAGCTGATTTAGCCAAATTTGGCTATTAACAAAATATGAATGGAAAAATATATATCCTTATATATTTTTGGTCACCTACTTGAACCATGCATAGAAAAATGGTGAAATTAGAGAATTTTTTGAATTTTTTAATTCTTGGCAAAAAAGAATTTAATGTGTCATTGAATTTTGAACAAAAAAATTGAAATTTTTCACAACATGGCAAAATTTCTCACAAAGAAAAGTTGTTGAGTTGAATTGCCCTGTGTGGTTGGTTTTGCACAACAACGACCAAGATTTTAAGATGAAAACTTTTGATAGCCATAGATTTCAAGATTTTTTAAAAAATTAACTTTATAAGGGTTGTAGGATTTGAGATGAAAACATTTCATCAGCCATAATTCAAGATTTAAGAAAGAATGTAAAGGTGCATGGAAGATGTTTCATTTGGGTCATTGCACCTATTTAGTAGGTTGCCCCCTCTAAGCAAGTTGCAAGGGGTTACATTTAATTTGTTGCACCTACATTCGATGCTTGCCCTAAGCAAGGTACAAGGTGTTGTATTTGATTTGTTGCACCATTTTGATGTTTGCCTACCTTAACAAGATACGGGGTCTACCCCAAAGTTGTGTGAGTATTGTAATTGTTACATATCAAATTGATCTTGTTACATTTAATATGATGGATGGAAAAGCTCAGTCTAATCTAGGAATGTAACTAAATTGACCAAATTAGGTATAAATGAATATGAATATAATTATGAGTCCGGATCACCATCACCCTATATATTATTCCTTGCCATTATCCCATCATTCCTTAATGTCACCCTACTATTTCCCATTATCACTTCATCCATCATGCCCTTTCATTCCTTGTTCTCACCCCATCATGCCCTTGCATTCCCAACCATCCCTACCATCCTACCCTTTCTTTGCTTCACCATCTTACCCTTTCTTTCCTCACCATCTTTCATCACCCCATCATCCTTCCACTATCCCTTGTCATCCCCATTGTTATTAGGTGATGATCTTTTGTCATTTGAACCAAACCACCAAAACAATTCCGTTTGATTCAAAACTTTTTCAAGACATTCAAATCAAAACATCCTACAAGTCAATGTCTCATCTTGAAATGTCTTTAGGAACATCATTTCAACCCTAGGTACAACCTAACATATTCCCTCCGCCTTGGAAGTAAAGGTGACCTACATCATCATTAAAGTTTACAACACAACAATGAACAAGAGACAATTTGGTTGCAATATTATTCCTTCATTTGTCTCTTCATTTGAAATTGTAGTATCAAAAAGTGAATAGATGGACAATGTGCAAGTGGATGAAAAGTACTTGCAACAATTAAATTGAAGAAATGGCTACATTTCATAAGCATGGGCACCAAAAGATTTGTGCCATATTTTGCTACCACACATTTAATGCTTTGAGGGTCAAAAATTTATTATAACACATTTTAGCCCTTTGAATTTGAGGTCCAACATCAGGCTACCAACATATTGTGAATATTTGTTGATGTGAAAGTCTCAAAAAATGAGAGAAAAGGGGTCAACATGCTAACTTCCTTTACAATCATGTAATTCCACACAAGATTTTGAACCCATCATTCATTGTGGCATACAAATAGTGGGCTTGCACATCTTGACAATTTAAGTTAACCTTCATTTTATGCATATATAATTATGATAACTCTCAAAGCATTAGACAAGAACCAATATCCTTTTTCTAGTTTAAAACACATTGTTCCATAAATGGTTTTAAAGTCTCCACCATAGCTTGTGCATTGATGGTCCAAATTAATCCCACCAAACGCTTTTGCTTGCAAATGCAAGGATTGCTTATGATAACAAATGTCAATCATGTTTGCATATTATAAAACATTACAATAATAACAAGCTTTTCAAGATGTCCAACTTGAATGTTTTGTTCATTTTGATTAATTTGATTAGAGGCCCCAATTATTAAAATGACACGTATATTTTTAAATTTTTAAAATTACCATTTTGACAACCACAATGATAATTGGCCAAGTCAACCAACTAATATAACCAACAAAAAACTAACAAAAAGACCATTGGTTTAAAAACCAATAATCAACTTGAACATGTCAAAATTGACTTGTCTAATATTTTGATTAATCAAATTGACATATGTCATGATTTGTTCTTTTTTAACCAATTTTTTTGGTAAAAAATTCATGTTTCCTTGTAGTGAGGTTTTTTAGAAGAGGACAACCCTACTCACAAACCTTGTCTTAACCAAGGTTTTCAACTCGTGCATCATCAATGAAATTCGCAACTAAAGCAAAAATGTCAAATATAGTGTGAGGCATCCACAAATCAAATGTAATGCAAGCTATATATCACAAGTAGAAAATGTAAATAACACAAGTTTATCCTCTCTTTTTTGCAAGACATTAGAAATATGTTACTCCACCTACAATTCAAAACTTCACTTTGTTGTCCTTGTGCATAACAAGATGTTGCAATGACAACTCAACATTGGACAAGATTTCATAGCCCTTGGCAATATATATAACCAACTTTGTGGTCACCCCTTTTATAGTTAGTTCCTCCTCCAAAAAAATATGTTATTACCAATGACCTATCATTATCTTCCTATGCTTGCACTTTTGCCGACCTCTAGAATCTCCATCCTTTACTAACTTCACACACCCTTTGTAATTTGTCAACTCTCCCAAATGTTCATGCACTAGCAAATGGTTTTTTCTTTTAGTTCCAATGGGCAAGGGATTGTATTGATCAATTCCCTTGCTCCTACATGATGTGTTGGGGTTCGTTGTAAATCCATTACCATTGTTTGAATCAAGGTGACAAATGGGTTTAGGGTTTAGGTAAACTCTAAACCCTATACCTCATCATTTGAATTACAACCACATCAAGTCCTTTATCCTTCTCATGCAAGAATTACAAAGCCCAAATTACATTTTGTTTGTGAGAAGACACCTAATACCTTTGATTGGCTTTCAATGTAGACAACAAATGGTTGTCCAATTCATTTGGTTTTCAACATCTAGTGCCTCATGTTGGGTTTGAGTGGTGTCATGCACTTCTATGTTTTCACATTTAATCTATTATGGTCACTCAAGGGTATCATCTATCTCCCCTACTTCATCCCCCAAAAGCATGCTTCAAAATCAATGTAGTTAATCCCTTCTATGATTTAAAAACCTTATCAAATACAAACCTTTAATTTTTTTTGCATCAAAAGAAAACTTGTAGCAAGAAATCACCATTATTTCATAAAACCTTGTGGATTAATGATGAGTAATAGAAAAAAATTCAAGCACTTAAAAATTAAAACTTAAATTGATTGATAATTCAAAACAATAAAAACCATTACCAAGTTCCACAACAAATTTCAAAATCATGAGATTCCATGTTTCATTAGGTGTTGTTTCCACATAACAAAATGTTGCACTATGGTAATAACTATGGAATTTGACAAGAAACAAAATTTGCACATTATAGTAGTAAGATGCCACAAGTGTTTCAAACAATAGTTTGACATTTGACTCAACAAAATTGCACACAATGGAAACATGGTCATTAATAATCATAACATTATGATTGTTAGCAATTATGTGGCTTGATGTTGAAATGTTTGTAATTTCATGTTTTCGATAGCTAGATCCACACCAGAAAATGGAACTACAAGGCCAATGATGTTAAGTGATTAATACCAAACACCATGTGCACATTAGAAATATTAGAGAATGATACATTTTGTTTGACCAACAAAAATCTTTTCACAATCTACATGAGTGGTTGATGTGTTCATGCTCCCACAAGTGCTTGTAACGATTAACATCTAGTATACCATGATTCAAATAAACAAAACAAATGAGAAGAGGCTTACCTTTAAAAGAACAAGATCAAAAACATCATGGGCTACATGAGACATCCATAGATCAAGACTTGTTATTGTAGAGGTAAGGTAAAACATGTTTTTGTTTACATTTTTCCACCAATTCAAGCAAAAATTCTTGAGAAAACTACTTTTTGGATGGAAATGATAATATTGGACATAAATGCATTGCAAATCTTTTTAGCCATGCACTTTTCACAATTGCATTAGAAGATGGTTTTAATAATTAGCAATATTAAATCCTCCAAAAATTCTTTTTGTTGAGCTTCATCTTCTTAAAAAGGGATTGTGGACCAAAAAAACTTGAAATTGAAGTTATAGAAATGTTAGGTCTCTTTTTAGTTAGTTGTTTTGTGATTCCTAATCTAGCAAACTTTTTTAGTTATTTTTCAAGCTTCTTTGCAAGCATAACATGATCAACATCCACATTTTTCTAATGTTGTTATTCCACTCTTTTTAAAGTATGAAATAATTTTTTTCCTTAATTCTGTTCTAGAATTTGTTATTGTTATTTGATTAGGATAACATACATGACATTTTATTAAGTGAGGAACTTTGTTATCAATTTCTACACCATCATCAATGCAATAAAAAGATCAACACAATGAGTTCCAATTATGGGGTTGCCATAAAAAAATTTGTTCATGCAATTGTGTAAGGATTTTTTCTATTTTTTCATTTTCAATTTGTGAAATTTTATTGGTTTTTGTTTGAGGTTTTCAACTCTTTCTTCAAATGGTTCATTATTCATTTCAATGTCATTCATGAAATATCCAATGACTTATTTTCATTCCCCAAATGATTGTTCCATTTTTTTCTAATAATCACGATAGTTTTGCCCAAATTAATGGAAAAACAAATTAAGCAATACCAAAAAAATGAACAAAAAGATTACATTTATAAGGATACAAAATTAATTATTAAAAAAAAAAAAGTTCAAATCCTTTACAATAAAGAAATGTCCCCCAATAAACTTGCACAAACACAACAAACAAAATTTAGAACATGCAAAAGCAAGAATTAATGATGAAAACAGAAAAAATTACAAAGTTAATAAGAGGGGGAAAAAATAATAAAGTTAATGATATTTTTGACCAAAAATATTTTAATGTGCTTCGAGGCTTGCAAAAGAAAAAAACTATTATGCAAATATCAATAGAAAATGGAAAATCCAAACGCCTATTTTACATATACAAAAAAAAAGCATGAAAGAAAAAAATAAAGTAAAGTAAACACCTTTATTATACATTTACAAGAGAAAGAATGAAAAAAAATCAAGCAAAAAAATTCTTATTCTACATGTACAAGAAACAAAACATGAAAGATTTTTGTTTAAAAATTCCAATAAAAAATAGCGAAAAAAATACAAACAATTACAAAAGAAAAAAAAAAGTTACAAAAAGGGGGGGGGAAACAATTACAAAAGGAAAAAGGAAATAATGGTTACAAAAAATAAAATTAAAAGAAATTTTTAAAAATTACCTAATGGAAGTTCACCTCCTTGCTTTTCATTCCAAAACCTGCACAAGTAGGTAAGGGGAAGGAGGTAGTACTACATAGAAGTAGGCGATGAGCAAGGAAGCATGCGACAAGCAAACAAAGAACAATAGGTTTGGTGGGTACCTAAGGAGGTGACATGTACGTGAATAGGTGACAAACATGCAACGCACAAATGAGCAAGCAAGGAGCAAGTGATGCACAAGTGAACAAGTGACATAGGTAGACAACAAAAAGGCAAGCAAGCAATTAACGACCACAAGGAAGGAGGTGATGGGAGTAGTCAACAAGTAAGTAATAGGTGTTGAAAAGCAAGGAACCTAGAATAAAAAACAAGTAAAAGAAAAGGTAAAAAGAAACTTGGCAAACTATCAACTTTCAAGTAGGATGTAGCAAAGAACTAACTTCTTTAGTCTAAAAATGTGGAAGATTTTCATTTATGAACAAAAACACATAGCACACAGTGTGGCCTCCTTTCTAACTGCGCAATAGTTCAAACCGATCACACTAGGCCAAGCTTGAATTTGGACCCTTTTTATTTCTATTGAAAGAAGGGAAGGTGGCTAAAACTTGAAACCATAGTTGTTCCAAACCCTAATTACTAGAAGGTTTGTCTAGGAAACTCATGGGATACCTTGCACCCCTTGTAAATTTTTTTTTAAAAAAATAATCACATGACACTTGACATGTATTTTAAAATTTTGTTTTATTATATACAAGGGTGATAACTAGGATTGGGTTTTGACCCAATACCCTACCCAAGTATCAAGTTTTTTTGACAAAATTTTTTTTGTCAATTCTCATGATGCCTAGTTCTTAGCTTAATGAGAATCGAGAAACTTGGTATACAACCCCTGTGTGAAAAAAAAATGATAACCAACAAGATTCAAGGTGAGAATTAGCCTGAAAATCGAAGTGCTTATCACGTAATTCTTAAAGACCGCCCAACATTGGAATGCACCCATGGGTGGTGGTAATGGAAGATGAGCTGTAAAACATAAAAACATAAACAATAGTGGAAACTTTTTGTCACTATCTTCTTCCAAGCTTACCTTTGTGGTGTCGTCTCTATTGTCAACTTTCTTACATTTTGCATTAAAGTCAATGTTTGCCACATCACCAAGGTTGTCATAGGAAAGTTTTAGTTGGGATGAGATAAAACAAGTTTCATAGTTCATGATCACTTTGATAATCTTTGGTGGCTATAACATGGCTAACCACCAACATGGCATAAATTTTTGTGAATTACACATTGTTGACAAATTGACAAGTTTATTAAGAAGGTATGTCACTTTATAATCATTTTTTTGGTTTGGTGTTTTATTTGGGGTTTTGGGTTTAAGATTTGCCATTTTTTTTTGGGTTTTTGGGCTTTTAGTCTTGGATCAATTTTTTCAATTAGTTGGTTAAATTTTCTTTTAGTTTTTTGGTCAATTTTTCCTTTTGGTTGGTCAGCTATTTTTTATATTTTTTTATATTTTCATTTTAAATTTTTAGTTTTAGTTAGTTTTTTCCAAGGACTTTTTTTTAATTTCATGCATTAGCAAAGCTTTCAAATGCATTTGTGGAACATCATAAAAAATTAATGAATCTTCAAAGAATGGTAGTGAAACATGGAGGAATGTCAATGGAACATCAACAAAGCATGTAGGAACATTAACATAACATCATAAAACACCATCGTTCAATTGTTCATAGATTTTAATGGTGTTGAAAACTTACATTTTGAAAGTTGTTTAAGGACACAAAATGAGGGGCTTAGTTTTAGTTTCTCATTTGATGATTTGCCCTTGTGTGGTAAAAGTTTTTGGGGTTTTTTTATAAAAAAACTTGTGATGTGTGGGTGTCGATTTATTCAATGGAGGTTCCTCCCATTATAGAAGACATGTCCCCTAGCTTTTTCCCCCCTCTCATGCCCCTTGTAGAGGCCCTTCAACCTATTGCCAATTCATGGGGTCTTCATTTTGTAATTTTGGCCCCTCCTTGTTTCCCTTGTGTCATTTCAACTTTTATTTCAATCATGTTGCATCTAGTTAGGGTGTTTCAAGCTTGTGAGTTGACCATACCCTCATTGCATGTCCAAAATATGAATTGAGCCCCCCTTTGATGTGATACCCCATGTTTTAGTTGTGGTGCCTTATCTACGCATCTTGGTTCGACATGCCATCAAATGTTGTGTGAAATTTTTTAGGTTAAATTCTTTAAATGGTGATGATGGTGTTCCATCTCTCCAAGCCACATGCCCCCTTCAAGCATCTTGGGCATGGATATCAAGTCCGGATCCTTTCAGAACATTTTTGTTGGGATTCCTTAAACCTCAATTGTATTCACACATCTCATTTGCTTTAAAACGAGAGGTGCAATTGGCTTTCAAATTACTTTTAACCATTGTGCAAGACTTGAATGATGTTGTTACATGACATCTTATTTTACTTTTCCCCTAATGGTGCCTTCTTCTACCTCCTCAAGGGGGGGAATTTGGGCATAAGGAGATTAATATTTGGTTATGAAGGTTTTTTTTCAACAATTGGGAGGAGCTTCAAGTTGAACATTTGTTGTGCGCACATTCCTTAACAATTGTTCTACCTTTAGTCCACCTTTGTTTGGATGGTGTTCTTTCTCTAAAGGTCCCATCCCTTTCCAGAAAGGATCCTCTTTATTGGGGCCCTATCATCTTCATTAGAGGTTAATCCTAGAGCAAATAGGGAAATATGCTCATGTTGCGAAAGCATTCGACCCCCTTGCCCTAGCCTAAGCCTTTTTAGAAACCATTATTTCTTTATAAGCTTTTCATGCTTTGGATTTTTACTTGCCATGTTTAGATTTTTTGATGGAATTATAGTTAGAAATATATTTGGATTTATTTTTAGACATGTTTAGGTCAGCATTCATCAATTTGGTTCACCTTTTAGCTAATGAACCTTTAGGCATGGTATTTGAACGCCTTTGAGATTTATTTGACCCAAATGACTTAGTTAATGGTTTTCCCCAGTTATTTGTGGTATGTTTTTATGTTGTTGTAAGGCATTTTTTGGGAGTGTAATTAAGGCCTTTAATGTCGCAATGTTGTTACTTTTGGTTAAACCTTTTGGTGGCATTCGACCGATTGTAATAGGTGAAATTTTATATCGGTTAGTGAACAGGACCCTTTGCCTCCAATTTATGATGCATTTTAGCCCAATGTCCCCCCACTAATTTGGGGTTGTAGCTAGGGGAGGTTATGAAATAATGGTGCATAATATTTAACCAACCTTAAATGTTCACCTTGATTGAGTGGTGTTATAAGTAAACATTGCAAATGCTTTCAACATTATTTTTCATAGGGTTATATTTTAGGAATTGCATGATGCAAGTGGGCAATTGTCTTAGTTCATATTTTTCATCCATTTTTTTTATGCCCCACAACTCCTTTTTTTTTTATAGTCACCACTGCCATGAAGGTAATCTTTTTATTATATTCAATTGTCCATTGACACTTGTCAAGGGGATCTTTTGGGTATCCTTTTTTCATCTTAGCTCATTTTTATGCCCTTCATAACTTGGCCAACATTTTCTTGTCTTGTTTGTTTCCTTTTATTGTAAATACACCCACATCAATAGGCATGCTTCAATTGTATTTTAAGCATTTCATCATTTTTCTTTCTAGTTAGATTTGGTAGACCTTGTGGTTTAGCCCCACAAATGTGTTACTTGGTATTTTTCAAGGTTGCCTTCAAAGTTTTATCTCCATTTAGTTTCTATACCCTTATTGGGGGCATTAACATTTTGTGTGTTCCCTCGAGATCCTTTTCTTTCACATCTTCTTTTCTCCAAGATGTTTTGGATGATGATTCTCAACATATAGATGTTTTTTAAAAGTTGGGGGATGTGTAGGTGACATTTGGGATTCTCACTCATTGTTTTGTTTAAAAGCCTTATTACTTTTTTTTGTTCTTTCCCCCACTATTAAAATTTCAATGTTGGCTAATCTCTTTTGATTCAACCTTCATTTGCATATTTGGGAAATTCTTAGGGTTTAGGTTCACCTTAGGTGGGCTTGTGATCTTTTACTTCCAACTTCTCAAGCTTGCATCCTTCCATTTGAATAGTTATTGGAGAGAGGAGCAAATCATCTTCAAAAAAACATCTCAAAAAATGTGCATGAACATTTGTTTTTAGCATCATCTCGGATTTGTTTTTTGATTGTCATCATGTTTGACTAAGATCTTACATAGACCTAGGTTTGGGTGTTTGGCTTTATGAATATCTAGTTATTCCATCTTTTCAAATGGCCTTTAACATTTTTCTTGAACATTACGCACCATATGGGGCCTCCCCCATCCTACAGTTTGTGATATTTATTGATGCATATGTGGCTAGCCCATAAATTCAATACGGATACACCCACTTTGCTGTGTTCATGCGAGAGAACACATTGCCACACATGATGCGATTCGAAAATCTTTCACCTCCATTGTTAAGAATGTCGAATTCCATGTTTCATGCGAATGAACTCATGTTTTCCCAACACCATCTTTCTAATCATCGTGGTGACGAATGAATATTGTGCTTAAAATAGATGGTATTCACACTTTGGCAGACACAATTTAAGCAAAGGTTGTGTCATATCCTGATTAACACCCTGAGGATGATTTTATCCCTCTTATAATAGAAATATTTGGATGTTTATACCAGCAAGTTGACGACTTCCTTCATTGATGTGTCAACATGGAATGGTTGACGAAGGGCTTTAGAGGACCTCCTTTTTCAATTTTACATTCATTTTATAAGTAGAGAGTGTATGCGCCTCTTCAAAGAGTTGAGACCACCACTATCTTGTGAAATGCAATTGCAATGGTAGGAGAGGCCTCTTCTAGGCTTGGTGTTCTTCCAAGTTTTTCGCCCATCTCCTTGCACAACTTGCTTCATGCATTAATGATGGGTTTTGGTCCTAGGTTACTTGATTTCTCCTTGTAAGGCTCCCCATGATGCATTTTGCACTTTCGGGTGTTGTCTTTTGTTTGGATATTTTGGTCCTGTCTCTTTTCTTCTCTTGTTCCCTGGCTGCATGTTTGTCCATTATTTATGTATTTATTTTTCAGACCTTCCATAACATTGGGAAAGCTTGCAGTCTGCAGCTGTGAAGAAGAATAACAAGAGTTGCAGCAGCTAAAGTCCCTGCCTGCTGACAAACTTGTAAAGTCTCTCTTGATCTCCTTTTCCAAAATTCACACTCTTGACCCAACAAAATTAAAACCAGTGTAATGTAAAGCTTGCTGGAATAAGGGCCCATAAGCCAAGAGGCAGACCCAAAAGCAAGGCCCAATTTTGGTAAAGCTCAAGGTTGAGAACAACTAATCCAGCATAAAGACCTGTTCCATTTTATTTCCTTTTTTTTTTTTTTTTGGGGTTTTTTTTTCCCTTTGGGTTTTGTGGGAAGAAAAGGAAAAAATTGGGTTTAAAAAATGGAATGGTTGCCCAAAAAAAGGATGGAATTTCCATGGGAGAAAGAATTCCAATTTT
>Ga0116227_10011140_pt1 | contig 15262 bp, 20 predicted proteins | sample S1TSphgellanicum_FD_89693 | JGI IMG/M metagenome (GOLD analysis project Ga0116227, IMG submission 89693) | Host-associated microbial communities from peat moss isolated from Minnesota, USA - S1T2_Fb - Sphagnum magellanicum MG | ecosystem: Host-associated > Plants > Peat moss > Unclassified... | reverse complement strand
TTTTTTGATATAAATATAAAAAAATGTATGAAAAATATAAAATATATAAAAATTTTTATATTTTTTATATATATAATATATATATATATATATATATATATATATATATATATATATATATATATAATATGCAAACTTTCTATTGACGCTTGTTAGTTCGTCTTGTATTACTTTTTGATATGAACATGTAAAAGATGACCTTGGATGCCCAAAAAGAAATGTCAAAAAAAAAATTCTTCAAAATGTGAATCACAAAATAATACAATTGATTGCAAACCTTCTCCTAACAATTGTTAATGATTTTGGATCATCATCAACCATCTATTAAAAATTCAATATGTGTTGCACTAATATATCTCCACAATTTTCTTCCAAAACTTCTTTTAAAATATTTGAATTGTGTAAATTTGGAATTTTTTTCAAAAATCATCCTTTTGCCATTCATTATCTGCACTTGTGTTTGAATATTCTATTAAATTTTGTGAGTTTGGTTTTATTGAAACATTTGCAACTTTATGCAAAATATTTTTATAAATTTCTTTTATTGTTTTTATCACTATGTTAGGACAAACATAACTTGACATATATACACATTAATACATGATTTGCAATTTTTTCATTAAAAAAAATATCGGGTAATTTTTCAATATATTATTTTGATGCATAATAAATTTGGTATGCAAAAATAATCTTTTGGCAACAATAACAAATTGTTTAGCAACATCTTCAATATGTTTTTATATATTTTATTAACAATTTTCATCCCATCTTTATTTTCAAAATGATCACAATCAACATCATCATGTTTTATATCAATTTCAATAGACCCATTTCCATTTAGTACTATTCTCAACTAAAATTCAAAAAATCATTTAATGAGTGTTGCACCTTGTTATCATAAGTGTCTTCCTTTTCAGTAATGTTAACTATTAATTGTTTCAAAAGGCAATGTATTTGTTGAAACATTTGGTAAATATGCATTTGAAAAATCTTGAAATTATGTTATTAAAAAGCTTGTTCATTAATTTTAGAACATAAATCAATTATAGTATCAGTTTTGGTTTGTTTCAATTCAAGATATAAATCTAAGACATTGTCATTTAATTTTGCGATATGTTTATATTTAAATTTGGATATTTTTGGAGGAATGCCAATGCAATTTGGTGGGGGATCCATTCAGGATTTGTTTTCTTTGCAGTTCTAAAAAGGTACTGTTTAACTCTAATGAATTCCAACTAGATCTTCTTCATTTTTCATTTATCATTAACATTTTTTCCTCCAATATTTTTTAAAGAAATTCATATTGTTCTTGTTAGATATGCATGAGGGTTGATGTGCAGTGCCATCTTTTGCAAGATGTTTCCAGAGTACGTTGAGAAGCAACTAGCAAGAGAGAAAGAATCAGAGCATGCAGTAGTTGAAGAGAAGGTGATACTTCTTCCAGATCCATCTGCCCCAGATAAGACACAGCAGCTTGTACCTACTCAAAGATTGCGGATACAGATGAAGGGGCAACAATAGATGTCTTGTCAAAAGTTTCCTTTGTGGTCGGCTGCTCATGTGGTTGTTGCCATATTTGCAAGCATTATGGCACTGCCTTTGCTTACCCTCAATCCCTCCCATATCTTGCTCGGTCAGTTTTGTATGTCTGCTTTTCTAGAATCAGTTCCATGTTTTTCTCCTTGAACTGTGTACTATACTGAATCTTTAGTCTGATAATTAGGGTTTATCAAGGATGTTCAGACCTACATTTTAGTCTTTACATTGAAGAAATGTGTAGGCGATAGATTACATTCTTGATCATGGATGCTCAGATCTATATTTTGGGGGTTCCCGTACTTTGAGAAACATGTATGTTGCATATCAGGTTCTGAATTTTTGTGTTGCCATTGCATGTATTGTATTAGGACACTCTCTGGGTAATTCACTTCTGCCTTTTGAATATGATATGCTAAATGAGTAGACCAATCCCATAACCAGTAATCTCTTTCCTTTCCTTTACTTTCCTTTCCCTGTCCTTCCATAGGTTAGTAACAGATTCATACATGTCAGAGACGAAGTAGACTGGAATCAAGAAAGCCTTTCTTGTTCATGCATCCATGAACTGAGTTTCTGCCACCAAAAAGCTCCCTTTCAAGCACTCGATTAAGATGTCCCAAAACACAGCACCAGCAGGACAAGGATCTAGCTGAACATATTTTGGCACATTGGAATTCTCATCTAACATAGTCATTCATTTTATTGTAAAGAAAATCAACACATGTATAATGGCAGCAAAATATCCGGAGCTAAACTGAGATATACAAACATGCCCCAACTCACTTCAGGAGTTTCTGCCAAAACATATGCACAACAGTGCTGCTGCTGCTGCTGCTGCTCCACAGCAATTCTCTATGCACATATAAATTTACTGGTGACAATCAGTTCCACAACAATCCTGCCTGCCTGGTGGTCATAGTGTTTCCCATCCCCCCCCCAAGCAAAGAAAATTTGCAACATGGTTTGTTCCCCAGGGACTCAGCAGGGGACAAGATTATTAGGCTGCACAAATACACCTGATTCCTGAAAAGCTGGAATTCTGATCAAATCTCTACTAACCAGGTGCATAAACCTAGTATTATCTACAGTATTCCTCTCAAGGAAAGGACTCCTGGCAAAAAAGCTTCACCAGCATCAAAACCTAGAAACCTAGTCAGATGCCTGTTACACCCCAGATCTCTACATAAATGTTAAGTAAATAGATTGGGTACTGCCTGTTTTAAACAGTGAACACTTCTAATCCGTTACATGAGGGGCATGCTGTTGTAGTGCTTGGAATTCAATAATATGTGTGCACCACACACATATACGCATGTATGTATATGTCAAGGAATAGTCAGATCAGTCCTCTACACCATTGCTATCTGGTGGACTGCCTGCAAGCCAGCTCCAAACACCAGTGCCCTGCTTTTGTGCAGCTAGAATCACAGCTTCCTTTGAGGCATCCTTCTAACACCACAGAAGGTCCAGCTCCCATTGCAAGATCTCCATACATTGGAGCTTTGCCTTAACTCCACCACATCCACCTGTGCAATACATTCTAGCAAAGTAAGGAATGCTAGAAGAACAAACTCAATTTCTCTGGTTACTGTCTGACAGCATTCTCAACCCTCCCATTGCAATCTCAAAATCCCCCAAATATTCCCCCCTGGACAAACCACTCTCCCTACTCTTTTGACCCATACTTCCTCTGCATATTTATGAACACTAAGTAACTGAAGAGTCAACAACACAATAATACAAAGCAAGACCAACACAAATAACCAGCCTAAACTCAGAAAAGCATGACAGATAAGTGACCATTCTTCAATCTATAGAAGGATCCTTTTACTCATCCAACTGTCTATTGCCTAACTCATCCTTGATGTTGTCATTGATATTAGATATTACCTCAAGGCAGAACGACCTGGATTGTTCTGCTGCCAGCTGCCCACGCACAGAGTGCAGCTCCTACAAAAGAAGCAGGTTTGTGCGGAATTGCATAAACCTTCATTCTGAGTAGTTGTCTTTCAGGGTGTGAAGTTTGCTTATTAGGTCAGTTTGTGCTTCTGTGCAAAAATGATATCCTGAACATGTAAAAACAAAAATGTTTGCAGCACCATGGAAGATGTATACCAATGATATAGGCCACAGAAGCCTCTGCCAAAAATTAACTGCATGGATACTAGAAACTCTCAAGGGGAGCATGCAAAAGGCCATCTCAGCAACATGAACTGATTCAACAGTGGCATCTTCAAAATCTCGACTGTTCCATTTTCCAAAATTGAAAGACAACTCTCCACTACTTTGGGCCACAAACTAACAAAAGCCCTGATCAATGGAATTCAATTGAACTTCAAACAGCAAATACAGGATTTCTGACTAGTGAGGACATGGCAAGATCAAGACAGGGATCAGACCTGTTCTAATTCAGATGAAGAAAACTGGGCCATTGCAAGCTCACTTTATAGCTTTGAACACTCAACTTGTTCTGCCAAGGTTGCCTCCTGCAGCTCTTCATTCACTTTAAGGGCTAATGCCAGTTTCTTGCTTGTTGCACTGTTATCTAAAGCACACTACAAACATGCAACACAAGGTGTTAGTACTCACAATCACAAACCCTCCATAGGACACAGTTGTGTGTGCTACTTGTATATGCCTGAAAAGGACTTTGGAATGTACCTCTGGCTCTTCTCTCAGCTGCTCCACATCAAAATTCTCTTGCACAGACTCTGACACTGGTTCTTCTGGATCTGGAGACAATGACAATGCTATTTAGAGAACTGAGCACTGGTAGAGGAGCTGCAAACACTGCAGCTGCAGCAGCAGCTGGAGATTCCAAAATCTTTGATTGTAAGTTCTCTGGAGGAGATGTTCAAAACACATGCACCTGCAATAAAGACGATATTCACTTAGTGCTCTCACTACACATTCTTGATCTGATGTCATGGAAAAGGAAAGGATACAAAGGGATCAAACTATGCACCTAATTCTTGAAGTGTCCATTGTATCCACCAAATGCAACTAAGGAGTCCTCAACAACCACCACACTCAAACCCTGTCCTTGCCATGATAAACAATGTGACTTTCTTGAGATTGACGCTCTTGTCTACCTCCACTTATTTACAACAGAAAGTACAAGAGCAATGTATCACATAAAACAGTGGAGATGTTCAGAAATGCATTATTATTGCACTACTGTGGCAAGTGAAGTAGTTCCCAGCTTGCCCTTGCCTTACAAGCCAGGTGGAACAACAGTTCAAAACTGCATAGAATACCAAGCATAAGCAATACAATGCTCACCTCACTTGAAATAGCTGTTTGTCCCTTGACAGAGGCTACTAATGACCACACCACAGTGTTCATGTTCAGAACTAGGGTATCAGAAATGCCTGTTTCACCATCACACTCAGATCAGGAACTGTAACATCACTAAACAAGTTTATCTACAAACAAAAACTGGCAAAGACCTTGAGGTCAATTGAATGAAATTGGATCCAAGCACAAACTGCTGAAAGTAAAAACCCTAAAACCACTTCTTCAGAATCAGTTATCTCAGATATGGTGAATGTTGAAGAAATCCAATCCAATCAGAACAGGAAAAAAAGAAGGGAGCTGCTGTAAATATCACTCTTATTATCTCCACCACCAATGATATACAAACTTTTACCAATAGTGGCACCAGCATGCCTCGCACATGGTGATGGCACAGTGCCTTGCATCTGTGGTTGTGACCACATCATCTGCCAACAGTCATCACACCACATTCACCCTCTACCTTCAGATCTTGTAGAGGCAGTTATGTGTGGTTGTAAAACTTCTCATGCCAAAGAAGAATTGACCTTCATATTTGTACAACTGAATCGACTTTTCCTGGCCATCATGTTCCATTAATCTGGTTTGTGTGTGGGTGGAAGTCAAATGGCCTCACATAGGGCTTGTCAGTGTTTCTAATCAATTTCCATGGTGATGTCCCATTGAGAACAAAATAACCAGGACCTTCCTTGCTGCTTTACATAGAATACTAGCATCTAATGGCAACAGGCACAAGCTGTACATTAACATTGATGGTGCAGTTGAGTGTTACATGATAATCAGGACACAAGTAAACTCATATCAAGCCCACTGTCTCAAGCATTCCACATGGTTTCATGATTGCATAGAGTACACAAAAATGGGGAAACTGAAAACTGCTTTGACTGCTAACAAAATGTGAGGTGGAGAGAACAACTTACACTCAAGGTCAAGTACATACAAGCCATAGCAGCTAGAATGTGAGCTGCCACCAAGTAAGAAAAGATAACAGTCTCCATGAACTGCTGCAACATGGTCTGTACATGAGGATGGTCTTGTCCCACTGCAAATCCAACACCACAGCTACAGCCAAATAAGTTTCCCTGCAGTTACAAAAGGTATGGCAGAGGGGCACAGTGCAAAGGTGTTGTGGAAAAAAAAGGCCAAACAAGAGTGACCTTCAAGATGTGCTGAAGCTGTTTGGGCAGCAGACACACCATGTATATCATGCTATTATCTTTGAGCATGAGAGTGACAACATGATCATGGTGTAGGAGCTGTGGAAGTGTACCTTGTTTCAATAGCCTCCCATGTCAGTGATTCCAAGTCCAGAATGTTGAGATCATCCATAAGGTGCCTCTTTGAATCTTCCCCTCCAAACATAGCTAAGGTTGAACCACTAGTGTCACTGATTGGCCACCATGTGCAATCTGGACAAAAGAAAATGTAAGAAAGCACCCATGTCATTGTAGTGCATCTGCAAAGAGCACAATGGAAAAAGTTATGAAGAGGGAAGCAGAAGCAAATCTTACAGGAGACTTGCCATAGACATCAAGAATTGTCCGGTTCACAGTGTGTGTATCAAAAGCACATACTGCAAGGACAACAGAAGGATACCCTTACTTAGAACAAGCATTCAGACAGTCAAATTTCTTGAGGAACACACAATATAATAAACCAGTTCAGAATATGACCAGAGTACAGCCTGAGGGAGTTGCCACACCTATTACAGTACCCACTGGCTATTTTGAATGGGCAGCCACTGCAAGCAGCTTTGTGCCCCACCAGACCTGTGCATAATTCAGCACGAGGTCCCACTCAAATGCTCATTGTAGGACTTGCAGCCACTTGAGACAACAATATGTACAGGCATTCCAAAGTAACAATGGAGAGTTTGAAGTCACAGATGGTCCTTAATGTATGATCATAACTTTCAAGGCTTAGACCACAAATGACCATGTAGACCACATACCAGGGTATGCCCTGCACATGGAGGGAACTGATATGGAGATTGTTTCTGCTGTAGTGAGAGAGGGGATTGGGGAATTTTGTCTACCTTTGACCATTCAAGAGTTTTCAGATCAAGAACCTGAAGATAACACAACACCACATCAGCATAAAATTAGAAGTCTAATGATTAAGATAGGAAAACCGTGAAGAATCAGACATTCTAGAAACTTGCAATAGTTCCTAATTCTTTCTGCATTCAAACTCAAAGATATGTCATGTCTTAAAGAAAGATGTGTGTACCTGCACATCGTTCAAGTAGTGACCATTGTGATTACCTCCAATAATATACATCTTATTATCTACAACTCCTGCTGCATGCTGCAAGTCCAGGTTCTGATCTGTTCAACAGAACTCATTTTGGATTAGAGCCCAGATCATCCTGCAAAGTGAAGAAGTTGAACACTGAGCTAAACATGAGTTCCAGACAATCTCACCTCAGACACCTCACTGACCAATCTTGGTCTCTCCAGAAGTTCAATGAGCATTTTAGAGCGACAATCTTTTGGCCTAACCAAATCACAAGCAAGTAATCCATGCCTTCACTTGGAGCATTAGAGGTGGCCTTTGAAATACTTCACTTAGAATCCAACAAAGTTGTTCTCTCCTCACAGAACAAGAAACTGTGCATTTCAGGCTAAAACCACTCACGCCTGATCTGTGCGTTTTAAGATAGAAAACAAACAATTTGACAATTCCATCACGACAAGAGACAACTGTTGGTCAGCATAATTGTTCATCACCTGGTAGTGAGCTGAGGGCCTTTAACCTGTCACAGTTGGTGATACCCATTCATTGTAAACAGCAATTGCCCTGATTCCCTCTGCAACATCCTCCACATCTTCTGTGCTAAAGATTCCATTTACTTTCAAAATGTCATTTGATGCAGATGGAACCACTACCATAGGTGTGTCCTCCACTTTATCCTCCCCATTCAATTCCACCTCCACGACCAGCTTCTCATTGTCCATTTCTTCCTGTGCCATGGGTTCTGAGTCTGCAACAGGAGGGGGTGGCTTGGAGATTTCCTGTATCAAATCAGCAGGATAAACAGACTAAATGCACATTTGGACATGGGTTGATTGAACGAAATACTGTACAGCAAAGCTTTGCAAAAGGAAATGAACAAGTTGCTTCAGTCCAATGATAATGTGCAAGCAGAGTTTGGCAGCCTACAGTGTTCATTGTGACCTCTTTGTCCAGCTCTTGAGCTTTTGACCACAGCTAGGATCCTCCTCCTATAAGCACAACAAGACAAGACGGGAATGAGCAGATTGAGATTGGAATCATCCAGATGTGAAAACAAATGGAAGGTGAGCTTTAGTAAACTATGTGCGAAATGACTCATTCATCAGTCAACAATCATCCAGCAAGTTGCTTTCAGACAATGCCATGGTGATGACAAATGCCCCCAATTCTGAAAAAGTGTACAGAACCAACCTCTAGTGTTCAAATGAAGAGCCTCATAGCCTCCATTAAGTCCATTCTTCCCAGCTGATTCCAACTACAAAAACAAATCCCCCACAAAGAATATTAGAGCAGATTCAGCATCAATAAAACTTGCAGAGCCATAACCAAAGACCAGTTCGCTATGCTTCATTCTCTGCTCTCCATATATAAAGAGAAACCAGCCTGTGGACACATCTTTGCTTCATCACTCATGCTGACAGAGCATAGATCCTAAAACCCAGCCTGGCCAAGAAACCTTGATTTTTTTTGGAATTATGCAAAGTCTAATAACTGAACTAGCAGTAAGTTTCTATTGCGAGTCACAAATGAGCACAATGGGATGCTAGAATAAAGGCTGAAACTGCAGTGTTCAATCAACTTGAAAAAATAATTCCTTGATGGAAGCCAAAAAGCATGAAGCCTTGTTATATAGCTCCATTACAGGCTGCTGCTTGGCATCAACCATTGCTCACTACCTGCTTGATTCTAAGCATAGGTAGGAACAGATTGGAACTTGTTGGGACTTGGAAGCGAACATAAACTTAAAAACACAACCCCCTGCTGAGAAGGTAAATGCCACATTAGTGGGAAATTGGCTGTGGGAAAGGCCTCACAGTGCACATTGTGCTTTCTTTCCACAGATTTGGCCTCATAAGATGATGAAGTTGCCCTCATCATGTATAAAGTGTAGAGGTCAACTGAGTAGCTGCATAAATTGAAATCTGTCAAAAGACCTTGAAAAGACACAAGTATACTGTACCTTGTCCACTTTGCAAGATCAATCACATTCCAACTCCACTTTGATAGGTTGCAGGGTCCTACACTTGCCTGCTCAGATGAACACTCCGACTTCTCAGCCTTGTAATACCACTCAACTGGTCTGTTATTTCTCCAAAAATCCAGTTTATAAATAGCATCCAATACAATTCTTCTGAGCATCCTTGATGCCAAAAGTCATTGCATTCTAGGAGCTTGCACTCAACCAAATGACATATCACACAATGGCTTGCCCCAAGAAATCAAATGCTTATATCAGACAAAACGCTTGTAGCAGGCAAACACACAACATATGGCTGGGAATGTTACTTGACAGCATCCACCAGCATGGCAGACAATTTCTTGGAAACTTGCTTCTTGATGAGAAGAACCAAATGGTGGACCTGCTTGTAAAGCCCAGAGAGAAGAAGGATTGTCTCATCTGAGAAGCAACCCAAGAGATGATGGCTTGCGTGAATCAACATTGCCGGGTGAAGTTGCAGAAAGGCCCGCATATGCTGCTCCAGCATAAAAGCGATCAGGAAATGGTAATGCTGCTACAAACCAGTGGACAGGCTGCTTCTTCTCCCCCCTGTGAAGCAAATTTTTCTGTTTTGGCTTCTTCAGATTCCGATGCGTGAACTTCTCGCATTGTACCGTGTTCACTGCTGTTCTTGAAGGGGAGGAGGAGGAGGAAGATCCAATCTTCTAGGTCCTGGTCAAACCGGAGGTCCTGGTCTTGCGTCTGGAGGAGTGAAAGGAGTTCTGGAGCATCTGAGAAAAGCTTGTGACATAAGAGGAAGTCTACAACTCTTGTTTCGAGAATTTCCCCCTCCCTAGATCTGGTTGTTATACTCCTTCTGTGTTCAGAGAGTGTTTTTTGTTTTCAGCATCTCAAGGCGGTCGACACTTCAGTCAGTCCGACTGCCGTAGGTATATGGTACACATTCTGGTCTTTGGGACATAGTACCTTGTGTAATTCTCTACCTCGGGAGCGCTCTTAGAATCTGCTGGAATTAGACGGGCAGATTCTTGTTCCCCTTGGAGATGCCAGCTGCGGATCGTCAAAATTTCTTAAGACAAGTTCATAGGGTTCCAACTTACAACCACTTGGTTATACTCTTGCTAAAAAAATTCTGACAGCTTTGAATCTATGCTCACCATAAGTATCTTTTATCTTACATTTAGGGTTTGGGAAGAGGAGAATGCGCGCAAAACCCTTGTCGTAGGTGTCTTGTGTGTGTCTCTCTCATGCTGTTTGCTTTTCGCTGTTTTCTGTTATTGTGACAGGGAATTGAGAGTCGAGTTTGTGGCAGGTGGGATGTCGGAGATGATGGAGGAGATTTTAGGGTTAGACGCCAGGAAACTACTGCCTGGATCCCTGATACTGATTGAAGACAGTGTGGCAGCCAAAGGAGCTTTCCTTTTGAATTACTTTCTGAAGAAGCTTCTGGCTGCACCACATGCAAGTGAAGACGAGGCTGGTGGTGGCACCACCAGAGTGTTATTTCTGGCATTGTCGGAGCCCTTCTCACATTATAATCGGATCTCCAGAAAGCAGGTAATATTCCAAAGGGACTGAGTTCTTGAGATTTGGAACAGGAAGGGACTGAATTTTCAGGGTTTAAGGCATAAAAAAGTTGCTGAACTTAGGAGGAAATAGAACTCATCTCTCCCAAGTTTTTTCTGACATAGTTTTTTCTAAGTATGTTTTGCCTCTCTTTCCACAGTACAGAGAAATTTGGATCTTCTCTCTTCACATAGTTGAAAACTGGTTTTTGCATGTCAAACTAAATTCGGAAGTGATTTGGTACTTTCTGTTTCTTTTGTGTTCTGAAGATATGGTTCTCTGAATTCATACAAAATGGGCGTTTGGATTGAAAACGTTGGAACTGACAGTTCAACATTTGTGAAATAACATGAGCAACTGATTGGATATGGAGAAGCTTACAAGTGGCATGTGCTGTTGATGAAGGGTTGCAATCTGTTTTCTTATCGGAACAGTGGACGACTTATTTTTCTGGACATGGTCTCTGATAGTAATGAGCAACAGAGCTCAACCCAAAAGCACCAGTATACTGACAGACATCTTGGAAAAAGCGCCCAACATGTACCTTCAGCAGGTTTGTTATACAAAACTCTCAAATGATAAATCTCTTGCATTAGGTGGAGAGTGGGAATTGTTTTGCAGCAATGGTTGTTCTGTTAAGACAACAACTTGCTGGTGTTCACTGGACAGTGCCCATAGAAGAGAATATGTATAGCATTGAAATGAATTGTAGATAGACTGAAACTGTGAAAGTCAATCAGAAGCCTTCCAGTATCTAGAAGTTTTAGATGATTCAAAAGTTGTTGGATCTGTTTCCAGCTGCAGACTCACCAGGGTCGATATGGACCAAGGGGTTGAAACAAAGTGCTCTCTTTGGGCTGTATGAAAGAGTGAACAAATGTGTAAAAGGACAAGAAATGCAAAAATCTGGTGAGGAGAGGACGGTGATAATTATAGATGATGCATCACTTTTGGAGGTCTTGGCGGGTGGTGTGCAAAATGAAGTTCTTGCTTTTTTGCACTACTGCAGAGCCCTATATTCGGGCAGTCATGTAAGTTGAGCTTCCATTTTGTTAAGTTGCACTCATTCATACTTGGCATTGGCTTTAGTACTTTAACATCATTGTTATGATCAGCCGGATTTTATCTGTCATGACATGTAGCAGAAATTGGCAAGGCAAGGCAGGATCCTATTTACAAGAATACAAACACAACATTGGATACAAACACCTAGTGTGAAACAGTTATGTAGGACATTAATTGTGGATTTCAGCTATTTCAAAGGATTGAAGTTTTGAAGAGGAGATGGTCAGAATCCCTTTGTATTGAGTGCTGATGCATTCATGGAAGAACAGTCTATCCCTGCAGTCTATCTGACCTTCTTCCCTCCTCCTTGCCTGTGCCTTTAGAGGTGTGGGGTAGTTGCTCTGGTCCATGCAGACACAGATAGTAACCGAGGCTTATCTCTGCCAGTGGATGCTGGAGCTCAATCACCTGCTGCAGCATTAGTGCAAGAGTTGGAGCACAGTGCAGATGTAATTGTTACTGTGGATCCACTATCTACAGGCCTAGCCACTGACGTCCATGGGCAGGTGTCAGTTGTTCACTGGACAGATGCATTGTGTCGTGCTGAATTCCGAAGAGCACCTTGTACCCTACAGTTCAAGCTGTTGGAAAGCAGTGTCCTTTTTTCTCATCCTGGAGGCAAATTCTGAGTTTTGAACAGTAAGCACTCCAGACAAAGATGGTATCATGTTGTTGCATGAGAACTGTATACATGGAAATTGTTGTTGACATGAACATGGACATAATAAATGACACATGTTCAATCATTAACCATATGATATCATCAACTAGTATATTTTCATGTGTTTTGAATGAGTTGTAATCATTGACCCCAATACAAATTTGTATTAGGATGTATGTCTTATATCATTTAGATATAAGACATTTATGCACTTGAATGCAAACATTTTTGTTTTAGTGAATCTATGGTGATTTGAGGCAGAATACCTTACAATTGTGACTATGTCTAAATTGACATGAATGTGATGAGACTCATGTTTTTCTTATGTAACTTGAATTTTTGTAGGTGCTTGAATTGGGCATACCATAATATCATAAGTCCTTGTAGAATATATAATGGTGCAAATGTTACATTAATGATATGCATATTTGGTGGGTTTTCATGCTGTGGCTCTTTGAAAGTTTATCATGGTTACACATAAAACCCCAGGGAGGGAAAAAAGCTCTGGATTTATGGAACGTAAGTCTAATAGATGAATGAATTAAGATTTATTTTAAGATTCACTTTGAAAATTTGAGAAAGACGCAAAAATAATGGTAAAGGAGATGGAGGTTTATCAATTTTACAATTATCATCTCCCCCTCCCCTTTTTTATTTTCCTCATATGTTTTTCAATAGTTCATCATTATTTGTGTTGATCTCAATATTGATTTTACAATATAACATGCACGTTAAAGTTTAATTTTTAAAAATGTATTAAGATAATAATAGTTTGAATAATAATTTTTTGAATTATATAATTGTATATATTTATATTCATATTTATATAATTAATTAATTAATTTCACTAGAAACCATAGACTCCAGATAAATCCAGAAAAAAAATTTGGATGTAGCTTGACTTTTTATTTTTCATAAAACAAAAAACAAAGGAAAGCAGAACTAGATGTAAGGTAAAGCCTTAAGGTTGCATACCCAAACTGTAATATTAGTTTGTTCAACTAGTTGACACGATCCAATCCAATCCAAGATAGTGATCATGGATTATTAATTATGTATGTAAGGAATTAAAACTAACTAGTTGCATAAAAATAAGGTTGTGCTTTAATTTTTTTGAACAATAAGAGAACTTCGACTTGTTTCAAAAGGGACAGAAACTTCAGTTAAGGTTATAATCCAATTTAAAGAAAAGCGTTAGTTAGTTGCCCGGCCTGGATCCAATCACAGTTCCATAAAAATTGTTGAACCTTCCATCTAAATGTCCTAGAACCTGAACTAGAACTTGCTTAGAACCTGACCTAGAACTTGCCTGCAAGTGAAGAAGTGGCCAACATTGGTATATACTGTATACTCATCCTACTGTGCTCTCCAAAAAGCAACTTTTGTCAGAAGGCGGTGGTTGAGTTGGAATCCAATTTTAGGAACTCTCGTAGCTGGGAATTGTCCAGCTACAGAAGAACTCAAAACTCTTCTTGAACTCAAAACTCTTCTTCTCTTGATATTGAAATCAATATAGCTTTGGTATTAAGTTAAAGTCCCTGCCAGGGAAGTAGTGGTAAGATGCCTCTCTGGTAATACCAGTGTGATTGGTTCTTGATACTAGGAACCCAATATCAATCTATATAAGAGGGTTCCAGCCTAGTACCCAGGCAACACTAAAAATCTATCACAAAACATTCTTTGTTTTAATTTTTGTTAGAAAGTCTTTTTCGGTCACCAGAAAAATTAGCCACACAAAGAAAATTGAAGCATGGTCTAGAACTTGAACAAAGTGTTTCCTTTCTAAAAGTGTGGAGAACGTGGAAATGTTGTTCTTCCAGGGTAATGTAAGGATCAAGAGTCGGCATGTTCTAGGTTCTAGCTGAGTGAAGGACCCAGACCCAAATTCAGTGAACATCAAAGCTCCTAAAACTGACTGGCTGTAAAGATCTGGTACAAATTTGATGGTCCCCGATTTTGTTTGTCAACAAGGGAGACACACCTTCCACATACAGGTACTCTTAAGGTTCCCCTGAGGAACCTTGAATGTGCTTCAGGAATGCTTGATGGTTTGTCATTTTTTAGGAACCTTATGTGTAACACCCTAGTATATAACCCAAGGGCTGGGGCATTACCCAGCGTGCAAAACTCTTGACTCTTTTTTGACTTCAAATTATTTACTGTGATACCCAGCGGGTATCACAGTACAATATTATGCGAGCATTTTTTAAAAACTCTTTTCAAAATGTTCGTACTCAGGTGGATTCTGATGGATACGGCACCTCCCACTAAAACTGCCACAAAACGTGGAGTGTTTTATGGGAAGGTGCCGTATCTAGTGTTTTTTTTTTCTGGCAAAATTTCGCTATTTTTGGTTTGACAAATAAATTGGGAAAATTCTGGAAAATTTTGTTTTTCAAGTGTACATTTCACTAATTTTTCTAGTTTTTTGCTAAATTTCGTCAAAAAATTCGATATGAGAAAAATGAAAAAATAAACACTGGTGCCATTCCCTCTGGAGGAGGAAATTTTTTTTACTGCGGGTACGGCGTCCTTCACATACGGTTTTTTTAAAAAAAGATTCGACGAGTTCTTGACGCTACGGTAATCGTTTTGTGCCACACACTTACTTTTGGAATAAAGTGAGTTTTTTTTTTTCTTGTGTTCTGCCCCTGCCCTTTCCTCAAGCACTGGGCTTTTTGCTTGCTTGCTTGGGTTGTGCAAACAAGCAAGCATTCGCACCCAGTTCACGTCTGGGTCCGTATTTCACGGGAGTTTTTTTTTCCTAGATCAGACGCACATCCTCCACCTTCTTTCTTGCTTCATCCCCATTCGAAAGCCCATCAAAAATTTCAAACATTTGTCGCAGTTAGATGGTTGTAAGGATTGTGTTTTTTTTTTTTGGTTTTTAAGCTGGAGTTTGTTTCCGTTTTCGTTTCTTGAAGCTTTAAAAAATCGCGACT
>Ga0116227_10011139_pt1 | contig 15262 bp, 13 predicted proteins | sample S1TSphgellanicum_FD_89693 | JGI IMG/M metagenome (GOLD analysis project Ga0116227, IMG submission 89693) | Host-associated microbial communities from peat moss isolated from Minnesota, USA - S1T2_Fb - Sphagnum magellanicum MG | ecosystem: Host-associated > Plants > Peat moss > Unclassified... | reverse complement strand
TGTATGCACGCTTGCCTCACCTTACTGGCTCCATACAATTTTCCTTTCTTAGTGCATTTGTGACCATTTTTAGCCGAGCATGCACCCAGACAGAGCTCATTGGGAGGGATGGATAGTGTCTTCTCTAAAGGCGAAGAGCAAAGGCCATGGATTAAGGGGTGATCATGCATTTTGGAGATAGAGAGTGTATTGGTGTTGACAATTGATTGATTCCATTTGGTAGGATAAAGGTTTTCTCCTTTTGTAGGTTAATATATCTATTATTATTATTATTATTATTATTATAAATTTTTTCTTCAAGATATTTCTTCCTTGTCTGTTCCACATTTGTGAATTTCAGTGACATCTGTGGTTGCATGATTAGAAATTTAGAAGCTCACTATGATGCATGCTGTGTCTTGATGATGGCCTTTCATGATTCCAAACGCAGCAGGCATGAGGTTGAGGTTTGGGGGAAAAGAAAAAAGAGGGCAAAAAAAGGAAAGGACTAAAGGAAGCCACTTACATTACTTGCCTGTGTGATGCTTATCCACTCACATAGGTAATTACTAATTTACCTAGGTGTTGTGAGGTGAAAGTTGGAGGGTTAACATGATAACTATCAAACTCATGAGCTTGAGGACTTTGCATTCACTCATGTCCAGCATTTTTTTCCAATATGGTGAGTATCTAGTGTTCTTTTTTCGGTTTTTTCGGGAAAGATTTGCCAAATCTTGTGAAAAGGTCTAATGATTTAAATTTTTTTGCCAAATTCTATCCCAAGTTCTAGTAGATAGCAAAAAGTATAAAAGGATTTTTAAAAATAAAAGAATCATGTTTTTAATCACCAAATCTAGCTAAATCATCATATGGATGGTCACCACTTCAACTGCATCATAAAATTGAAAAGAAAATCACTACTTGAGTCTATAACACCTTTTTGCGAGGGTAAGATATGATGCAAAATTAGTGACCTTCAAATATACTTACAAAAAGCATTTAAAGCATCTCTAGCGGTGCCCCCACACTATTATTCACCACCTAAATTTGTTTTTAAATTATTTCCTCTCTCCCCACTCATTTAGTGAAAAACGTGGATAGTATAAGGTAAGAGAATATTTAAATTGGCCACATAGGCCAAAAATGTCATTTCTTTTGAAGAGTAGCTCTTTCCATTTATAGAATTGAGGATTTTGATAGTGTCAAAAACTTTCACATAATTTGACTCCTATAACTCACCCAAAATTTCATGGATAGTTGATTTTACTATTGTGAGTGTAGATGATCTTATTATTTAGAATTAAATTGAAAAGCCAGACCTTAGAAGCAATGTCTCTTATATGGGAATTTTTAGCCAATTCCCTAATGAATCAGAAGGGGCTCCTTCCTTTAAGATTGAAAAAATTATATTTTAAAATAATTCATTTGATAATGAATTACAAAGTTAAGGCTTCACAAGGGAGGCCTTAAAAAATGTGCACTTGTTGCCATCACATAGCACTATTTGCAAAACCAACACACTAGATTACACCATTGTAGATTTAAGGTTTGCCACTTTGGAGGTCTAGGGTTTGTGACTTTGTTGGATCTCTAACCTAATGTAGCATTGTGTTGCCTTCATTTTTTGTTGATTTCCATTGCCGAATTTGCCACCTCCCTTTATGTAGCTCTACAAGCCGTTGCCAACATTTTTCATGAACATTGAGGAGAAGCAATTGCTATTGAGCTACAACTTGCAAAAGCAATGAGCATCATGGATGATGGCATGGTGCATTCCTAACTTGTCCTTTTCAAGATTTGGATTATGGTGTAATGGGGTTGCATGATTCTGTTAAATTTGTGATCGTGTTTTTGGTTGAACAATAAGTTTTTGTTGATACCTTAAAATTTTGTACTAGTGTTAATTCATGAATGTTCATGAATATAACACTTCAAGCTTTTAGCTTGCACAATTTAATTTCCAATGATTTAATCAATGTACTTTTTATGTTGTTGCATTTTTTAATATAAAAGTAAGAATTTAAGCTTGATTCATGAATTTGATTTATTCAAAGGTGAGAATACACAATTTGTAAAGCTCTAGATCTACAAGTTGTAATGTCCCTCTTTGGATCCAATTAGATGGTTGATCATTGATCTCCTTCAAGGCTCATTCATTCAACTTTCAAGTTCACTTTTCAAACTTTAAGTGAGCACATTGCCTCATTGCACATTTGCAAGTTGTAAATCATAGTCAATGGTTGGTGTCACCATTGTGTTTGAGTTTCAAACATGTGTTGTAACGTGCATTAATGGTCTTGCCTCCTGAGTCCTTGAGTTGCTTATGAGTTTTGAGTTTCAATTACATCCATAGTTTTGAATCCATCAGTGCATGAGTCCATCGTCCTTAAATTACTTTTAAGTTTTGAACTTCAATTGTGTCCATAGTCCTAAGTCCTTAGGTGCATGGGTACATTGTTGTTGAAGTGCTTTAAAATTTTGAGTTTCAACTATGTCCATAGTTATGAGTCATGAATGCTTAAGTCCATGTTTGCATCTTGAATGCCTAAGTTCATGATGCCTAAGTGCATCACCCTTAAGTTCATGTGCACATCCTGAATGCATTAATGCTTCATGCATCAACATAAATGTATTATCCTTAAGTTCATGTTTGCATTGTCGTTGCTTGAATGCTTGAATACATCATTTTTAAATGTGTCATTTTTGAGCTAGATTCACATTGTGAGTGCATTTTCATGAATAATGAGTGGAAAATGCATCATCATGTCATCTTTACCATTTATGTTCTTGTTGTCATGATTAATGGATGCATGATCTTGAGTGCATTGTTGGGACTCAAGTGCATCATAAAAAATGCATTGTTTTGATTCCTAAATGCATTGTTGATCATCTTTGTCACTTGTGTTCACATCCATAATCTAAATATAGGTCATGTTGCGTAGATCTACCAAAGGATTTCAAGGACAATTTTTGTTTTCTTTGATCAAATCTTTCTAATTCTTACACATGATGTTAGTTTTAGGCAAACCCCTATGGCTAATCTTGATTATGTGATTCTTGATTTGACGCAAGTAGAATCCAACTTAAAGAAAAGCAAAAAAATGTATGAAATGAATTGTGACTTCTAAGATGCATGGGCAACATTGCTTGCTTGTGTAAAATCTATGGTAGGTGTTGATGGGAAGGTGTTGTTATTAGGTGAATGGCATAAATTTAACAAGACAAGATTAAGACATTTGCTTAGTTTCCATTTTCAAATTTTTTTTTTCGGGAAAAGATTTAGGATTTTGATTTTGATTATGATGAAGGTTGGGAATTATGTTTTTACACACACTAATAGACTTAGAGAGTTCATAGAAAATAGAAACACAATATGTAGTTCAAAGTCATGTCGGGCTGTGAACCACATATTTTCCTATTTTTCATTTTTGATATTTACACTTTTATATTACAAAATTTGGACATGTTAAATTATGAGTGAAGAAATCAGAAGCATATTCATGAAGAAATAGTGAGTATATTCTAAGACTATTGTGTTTTTAATTGAATAATTAAAATCTGATCACATATTTTGATTCTCAAGGATAATTCAAAATCTGAAAAATAATGGAAGAGAAATATTAATGAGGTGAATGTGTGATTGCAATCAAGAAAACAAATTGAATGGTTTAGAATAATAGATTGTATGTGAATCAAGTGCAATTGTGTGCTTAATGTGTAGTTTTTGGTAATAGGTAGAGAGCAAATTAGAATAGAATTTGCGCCTACTTGGTGCATTAGGTGAAATGCAAAGTTTGCAACACGATTGAAGGGCATAAAATTTTGGTGCCCTATTTACATTCCTTGCGGAAACATGTTGATTGAAGGAAGGTGTTAAAGACATAGTCATGGTAAGGACAAAAAGAAAAATAGCTAGTTGAAGAACATACTTAGTAAATGGATTTGAATTTGGGTTTTGGAAGGAAGATTGGGATATATTTCCTCTCCCATTCATTTTTGGATGTTGGCACATTCTGTAGAGTTTTAGTTGCTATTTTTTATACATGTTGCATGCATTGGATTTATGAATGAAGAAGAGAATACCACATGTTTGATTCTACTTTTGTGAAAAGTATATAAGTGCAAATGTAGTGCAAGTAGGTATTAGAATTACATCAATTTTTATTTTTTATTTTGTAGTAAGTGTAGGTTTTGCATACTATTTTGTTGGAAGTACATTTTGATTATGTATTGTAGTTTACTACAAATTCATGATAAAAATTAGTATTTACCAAAAGGCAACTATTGCAATTGCATGTGTGGCAACAACGACAGAATACTACATTTTGAAAACAAATCAAAATGCGATCAATGAATGCTTGTATATGTTTAAGGGCAAGGATTTGTGGTCCAACAAGTGTTTACAAGTGTTGTGGTAGAAAAATTAAACAATTTTGTTCAATTTGCACTCATTTTTCATTTTTTATCTCAAAGTAAAACCATGACATAGTATGTATGAACAAATGTAATCTTTGTGTTGCCTTCTTAAAAGTGGTGAATAACCCAACCAAGCATTGGAAGGATTATGTTGGTTGGGAAATTGTTGAAAGCTTGGATCATGTTGTGTTGATTGCCTTTAAGCAATTTTGGCTTCAAGTTTTTTTTTAAAAATTGCAAATGAAATAACTACAATTAATAATCAAAGTTAGATTTCCATCCTTTGCTAAGGTTGTAGGTGTAGGTGTGTGCCTATTTTGCTCACATTTGAACATTTGGTTGAAGGTGGTATTGTTACAAGCATCAAAACTATCATTTTTTTGTTCTAATGATGTATGGTGATTTGTATCAAGATCAATTTAATTTTATGTTCTAAGAGTTGATGGTGCCTCCACATTTCAAGGGGTCAAATATGGAATTATTATTTTAATGAGGACCAAACAATTACCTTTACTTCATCAAGACCCTACATTTTACGGCACATAGGACAAAATTTGTAATGTAAAGTTTGTCCTCCATGCCAATGGTTTCCAAATTGGAAGATCTTTTTCAATCATGTTATGGGTATTTCTCTAGTTGTAAGATACTTTGAATCACACATGTCATTTTACAAGTTGTCATTAAATATTCATCATAAAACAGTTCCAACTTTGGTTTCCTTTATGGGGATTTTAATTTGAAAGATGAGCTTATAAACTATTAATTTCACTAAATAAAGTATTTAATTTAAAATCCCTTAATCTAAGGTACATAGAAAACTTGGTCATCAAAATCCTTTCAAAAAGTCTTCGTTTGGATGAATGTTACCAAACCATATTATCATTGAATCCTTTGTTCATTAAAGAACATGTTATGAAGGTACATTGAGTCCACATTCATTGATTATGAACTATTATGAATTTTTTGGTGTTTAAAAAAAATGTCCACTGTGTTATGACAATTTAAAAACTATTCATAAAGCTATACAATATGATTATACTATATAAAATGTTGTACTATTGAATCCTTTTTCATTTTACTCAATTTGGACAATCTAAAGCTTCGTACAAATCCCTAAAAAATTCATAAAAAATGTCCAAACAAACATGGTTGTTACTTTTTAAAATGTCATTATTGTAATCTTTAATTAATAAATGTTCCATCACTAAAAAATCCTCACAAGTCTACATCAACATTTATATTAATAGAACCTAATGTCATTTTTCAATTTGGAAGTTTTAAAAGGACAACCCACAAAATCCATATGAATAATGCCCCAAATGAAACTTTCAAAAACATATGTTTTTAGAACAAAGAAATTGAAAATAATAATAATAATAAAATTGCAACTCATAGGGACTTACGAAAATATGGTCCAATTTTAACCATTCAAAAGTCCCAAACTATTAAATGGTTAAGGTGGGTGCAAGCACATGATGGTGACCCCTTTTGGGGTGTCACATTATACTATTTTCCAAGGGTGTGCATGTTTGAGTGTGTCCCAACTCAAATTTTGAAAGAATTTCACAATATTTTTGCATATTATGTTAGAATACAGCTTAAATAATATATTAAAAAAGAAACTATTTCATTTCATTTTATAAAATGAGAGATAGGAGTATATTTGTGGAAACAAATGTAATGTACCTATGTATTCAAAAACACAAATATATTCCAAAAACAGTTTAAATAATTTTTAATGTTTATGAAAGTTGAACGTATATTGAACTAGGTCATTTCACATAATTTGAACCATGTTTGGATACCATCTGACTAATTAAAAAAAATTCATTTCAAAAAATGAGTTTTTTCAACAAAGATGTGATAAATATGTGGTTATATTGAACATTTGACAAGTAATCACATTCACATGGAAGATGACAAGCATAGCTAGGTGGGCCATTTTAAAATTTTCATTAAAATTGATTAATTTAATGACTAATGAAATGTTAAAGTTAGTGTAGTCAAAACAAGATAGTGGTCCTATTGTATCAATGTATAATATAAATATATTCATGGATCCTTCAATATAGATAATGAAAATTTTTATTATATGCTTGAAGAAATAGGTTGAGTTGTAATGAATTGCAAATGGTCATTGCAACTCAAAAACCTAGTTGTAAAGCTAGTTACAAATCACCTTATTTTCTCATAGTGGCACATAGGTTGCAAATAAATCGAATCCCTCACCTTCACAATAAGAGACCAAATTCTTACCAATGGACCCACCTTCATATGATAATAATTTTTTGTCAAGTTCTTTATTTCACATCTTGTCAAATACATTAACTTTATGTAGGTAATTAAAAATGTTAGGTAATTAGTAGGTATGTTGTAGGATGGTAGGTTTAAGAAGTAGGAACCAAAGGCAAAAGGTAGGTAGGTAGGAAGGTTAGGTAATTACAACTAGGTAGGTTGGATATAAGTAGACTTAGGTAGGTTGTAGGATGGAAAGATGGTAAGTAGATAGGTCTAGGCTAGTACCTACCTAGTTTGGCCTATTAGTTAACATAGGATGTCCCATTTGACTAGAATACCACTAGCCATTTTGACCAAGGTGATCATTTTATTGTCCAACTTGATTTAATGTCCAATTTCACACATTGTCAAATAAGTTTCTTTAGTCAAGTTGACTAGTCAAAAAATATACATGTTATTTAAACCTCAAGTTTAGTCAAAATGTACATGTCCATTAGTAAAAAAACTAGTTAGTCAACATGGACTATATGAAAAACCAAAAACCTAGTAATGAAAGTCTTGAAAATTTATCTTTACAAATGTTGCTTATAAAACCCTTGATCCTTCTTAACAATTCACAAGTTGAAAGCCCAACCCCCATTACCAATTAACAAAGCTTACAAATTATAACATGTAGACAACAACACACATCACACAATGCACACACAAGTCCAAAGAGTCTATCCACATTGACACAATGTAAAACTTGAAGGTGGGATTCAAGAAGTAACAAAAAATGAAAAGTGATAATACAAGGTGCATGCAATGGTGACAAGATCTTGCACAACATTCAAAACTTCAAATGCAAGTTGCAATTATCAAAATAAAAGCTAAGCTTTAGGATTCTAAACCTTTTCTTACATTGAAGACTAAAATTTGACCACAATTCATCAGTGTCACAACATGATTCATCTCGCTCAATACCAAGCTTGATGCATCTCATTTTCATTGATCCACCTTCAAAGCTTGAGTAGTCCTTTACACATTGAATGAGGTTGTTAAATAAACATATTTAACATTATATATAACATACTAAGTTTTAATTACACAATTTAGCAAAGACGAAAGTGGTTGGTTTGTAAGTCACAAATGACGAGCCCTATGTAATGTTCATTGTTTTTTGAGTGAAGGATGACAACAATGAGTAGGCATTAGTGATGATGGACACCTCAATGAGGCCATTTGGTGGTTGGATAACTTTCAATCTCATCATGTGCAATGATAGGCATTAGGGTTTAGGAGAAAACATAGGCAAAACTCATTCACACATGTAGTCTTTGGGCGGTTTTCCCTTACTTTTTCCCTTACTTTTTAAGCACAAGAGGTAGAAGAGATAGGTTCCAAGTCATTAAAAAAACACTAGTACATAGCTCAAAATATAGAATTTTTAAAAATTCTTATTCAAAAAATGGTGAACACCAACCCCCCCCTTTCAAAAACATCATTCTTTTTTCTTTTGCTATTTGAAAAGAAAAATCAACAAGATGTGAAAAAGAAACACTAGGATTTATGGTTGTTTTATAAACATACATTTTCATTGGGATTCCAATGTGAAACTGAAAGTTTTCAAGAAATATTTTTGAAACTTATTATACAAATTTGGAAAGCCTTTTCTATACGTGTGAGAAGAAAATACATTTCATTTATCATTTTCAAACCCAAAATTGTAAAAGCTTCAGCTTATTCTACTAATAAAAATCATTGTTTTATGTAAATTGCATTAGGGCACATAGATTTAAATAAAAGTTTGAATCAAGTGGATTCAAACCATTAAAAAATGCAAGCTTGTTTTCAGAGACTATTACTTTCACATAATCGGACATGGACTAGAAACTGCAAAATACCCTTGTATAGGTCAACTTCCACATTGACAAAATGAATAATAATTGTTTTCAAAAGGTGAAATTTCAAAATAGATTTAGAATTATGATATTTTTCATGATGGACATTGGTGGGGAAAAGGGGAAAATGAATTGTTCTGTAAAAATGATAGTGAACAAGTTAGTTTTGGTTAGTTTCAAAATTAGTTTGTATACTTGTGATGTGTTAAGGCCTTGCCCCATAGGAAAGGGGGTTATTGCTTCTAGGCATTTTGGGGGCATTCAATTTTGTGGTGTAACTAAAGTGGTGATCATCCATATGATGATTTAGCTAGATTTGACTATTAAAACATGAGAATAAAAATAATAATCCTTCTATATTTTTGACTACCTACTAGAACTTTGGATAAAATCTAATGAAATGAAAAGAAAAAGACTTCAGTAAAAAATATGGAATTTTTTTCCATAAAAACCTAAAAGAATGCCAAATTTTCACCATATTGAAAAATAAAAATGTTAAACCTAAGTAAATGAAAAGGATGTGTAATTTCATGAATTTGATGTTTATCATGTTAACCTTCTTCTTTTCACCTCACATCACCAAGGTAACTACATATGTAATTGCAAGCAAATATGTAGGTAGTCTAATTGGGCAAAAAAGTTGATGAATATACTTGGTAGGTAAGAAGATACATGTGGACGGTTATCACAAATTTGCCCCCTCCATGTATCTATGCCTTTACACTATTTTAATAATGTGTTCAAAATTAAATGCTAGTAAGTGTTAATAAATTATTGACAAAATGTTATTATGGTATTATAACACAATGTTTGATAATCAAAATGTGTTACAATGCAATTATAATATCATATAATGATTGTATGAAAAATTGATTAACATTTAATTTTGAACACATTGTTAAAGTGTTGTAAAAGCATTAAACCTTGTAAAGCGCAAGTTTGCGATTAGTAGTAACATAACTAACCAAAGTGGTTAAAGATACATGTGAATGATTAATCACATAGTTAACCATTGCGGTTAATTATGTGACAATAAAAAAAAGTTTCCTATCCACATTACAAGCATTTTGCCATCCATTTTGCACTATGCATTGGTGAATGCCAGTGTTTTTTTTATGGCTAAAAATTGCCAAAAAGCTACCCAAGATTTGACCTTGTGACTTGTAGGCCTAGAAAATGATTATTTAAAAAAAAAATTCACCAATCGCTAGGGTTTTGAACAATGATACAATGGTGTTGTTTAGTTCATCACTATCACCATCACTAGTCCTTCTCACAACTTAAAGGAGGTTTTTGCTTTTCTAGCTCCTTTGAGATGTTGTAGTAACACATTTTCAACCTTTGTTTTTTTGTGTAGTTGTTGCATATAACAAAATTTCAACATATGTAGCGAAGGGTGTTTATGTGGATTTAGATTCTATAGATGTTGATTTAGTGAAATTTCAACAATAAAATTGTACAATGTATTCATTGTTGAACTTCAAAGCTTCGAGACCATATTGATGTTGAGTATTGAAGCCACAATTGTCAATGTATAGGAGGCAGATCCACAAGATTGTTTGTTTGTCATAGATTGCTCATTGTTCACAAAATGTTGTTAATGGTGGCTGGTCAGAGCCTGGAAGTAAGTGGTACAACAAGTTCAAGCAACCATGCACGAGGTTTTTAAGCTTCCAAGTTTCAAGGTATGTTAGTTTTATCACTTCTAACGTCCAAGTTTTTGTGCATTTACGTGAGTTACAAGTCTTGTGAAAATGTGATTTGTGAGGAATGTGATTAATCTGTGAAGTTCCAGCTTTTATGAATGAATGATTTGTAATGATTGAGGAAGAATGTATGTGTGATCATGAGTGACTATGAGGCTATGTTTTCATGGGTGATTACAAAGGAACATGAACATTGAGTGAGAGGATGTGAGTGTTGAATGAGGGATTGTGAGCAGGAGTGTCTATAATTGTGTTGTGACCATGAACGTTTACATTCATGTTGTGACCATGAGCATGAGTGTTTGCGTTTACATTGTGAGCATGATCACGAGTGTCTGCATTGTGAACATCTGTGTTTGTGTTGTGAGCATGAGTGTTTACGTCTACATTTGAACATGAATGTTTAAGTTTATGTTTGTGTTTAAACATGAGTGTTTGTGTTTGCATTTGCATTGTGAACATGAGTGTCTGCTTCTGCATTATGAACATGCGCAATTTGGGAAGTTTGTGAGTGATTACAAGAAGCATGAATGATTTGGGAGGTTTACGAATGATTACAAAGAAGCGCAAATGATTTGACTGTGTGCAATTATGAGCATCAAATGAGCATGAATGACAGTAAATGATTGTGAACATTGAATGAACATCAGTGACTATGAGCAACTATGAACATTTATGCATGACTGTGAACAACTATGAATGACTATGAGTGGGAGTGAGTGTTTGTGAATATGAGTGACTATGAGCAATTATGAACATCAAGTGAACATGAGTGATTGTGAGATTATTGAACGATCTTTGTGAGTGGTTTGTGAATATGAGCAAGGAGTGATTTGTGAGCGAGAACAAGGAATGATTTGTGAATGGGAGTGAGGAATGATCTGTGAGTGAGTGCAAGGAGTGATTGTGAATGAATGCGAGGAACAATTTGAAAGCAAGGAGCAATCTGTGAGTGACGAGCAATTTGTGAATGAAAGATTTATGACTAACGAACATCTAAAAACAATTTGTGCATTTTTTGTGAAATTAATTCTGTGCATTTCATGACTAACAATGTCTCCTCCTTTGTTAGTCCCAATCAATTTTAAATTCAAATTCATTTTCCTTATTCTTAATGTTGAGGCTTAGGTTCATCATGAATTAAATGCTTCACAACCTGCACAAAAGCCCCTAAGTTTGAGTCCAATAATGCAAAAAAAAATTAGAGCATGAAGGCGTGTGACACTTTCAAAATAAGTGGGTTGCGTGTTTTCCTTGGGTAGAGTCTATAATAGACTACAAAGGTAATGTGCATAAGGTACATTATGCTATTTATTGAAAGGTAGAAGGCAAGGAAAAGCTTCTTATTCCTAAACTCAATAACCTATTGAAACATGTAGGTTGTCGCAAAACCAAAGTTGTTGGTTTAGGGGTGGAGGTAGGTGCTTTTTATTTCAATAGTAAGTGCCAACATGCATAGAATGAACAACTCTACACTACTTTTGAGTGTCCTTCTATTCTTGATGTAGTTACTTAAAAAATTCCACAAGACAAAAATAAAATGTCTAGTTTGTTTCAGTCTACCATTTACTATCTAGAGGTTGAGCATGAAATTTTTTGAAGGTTTGAAAGACCTTTTCATTGTGTTTAAGGTCAAGCACATTCTTAAAAAACATTGGACGAATTCTGTAGGTGGGGCATAGTTGAATCCATGAATGAGTTATTGTTGGAATCCATTCAAAATGTTGTTGTTGTTGCAAATTTTATATCTGTCAACAATAATGAAGTTATTGCAATAGATAATACATTTTGGATTTCTTTGCATTTATATGGTGTTCAAGGTTGGAAACAAATTCCACTTTTGGCTTGTTTGAAGAAGGTGGGTGTGCAAGGGACAATTGAGAACATTTTTCATTTGATGCTCACTACCATGGTCACATTTGGGGGTTTGAGTGGTGAGTAATTGGGAGCCAAGCTCATTTCAATGGGCTACGATGGTAGTAGTGTGTTTCAAGGTGCTAGAGTTGGTGTTAGTACACAAATGAAATAGAATGTGGTTCCATTTTTTATTGGAATATGTTGTTTTGCTCATTGTTGGTTTTATCAAAGTTGAGTTTGGTTATTCAATTGGAAGCCCTCTTATAGGCTTTATATGGGTTTTTCTTTCATTCACCCAAGAAATTCCTTGAATTTCAAAGCTTGTGTGATGTGCTTATAGAGAGAGGAAACATGAAAATTAGATCGATCAACATTTTTTTTTTTAGTGAAACGTGTGATGGAGTAGTATTGACCTTTAATTGCAAGATGCATGATGATGCTATGAAGAACATCACTGCCATTGAAAATTTGAGCCTCCTATGTGACTTGGAGTTGATTTTTGGTTTGTATGCCATTTTGTCACTTTTGGATTGCATGCATACTTTGATCAAGTTTGCACAATCTTGCAACTTATTTGTTTGTGATTTTATTGATGTAATGAAGATATGCCAACTAGAGCTTTATCGACTTTACAGTGGTCCCTACAACAAATTAGATGACTTTGCATTTGATGAGTTGAAGGCTCTTAAAACATTCACCGACAAAAATTTGCCAATGAGCTAACGTGTAGATCTAAATGGTGAGGAAGTTGACTGCCTTGTTATTGAATTTTTTGGTTTTAAGTATTCTGTGAACCAACGTTATTTTGTGAAAAGGGATGTTAGACTTGTGTTGAAGCCAGATTTTCCCAAGGTTTTGACTCATGTGAAGGAATCTTGTGAAGATGCTACCAAGTCTTTAGTCCATGAGCTAGAGGGGAGATTCCCAAACCATGATCTTATGTTGGCATTAAGTGTGATCTACCCTAATTTTTGGGTTGATCACCCAATGATGTTGAAGATGTTTTCCATCAGCATTTGATTGTCATCAAAGCTACCTACTCTATGTTTTGCAAAGTGGGAAAAGAGGAGGTTATTGTGAAAGCTCTCCTAGATGGCCATGCTTTGCATCTGCAATGCTCTTTTTTTAAAATGACAATGGTTGCAAATAGTGAAGCAGTCATGAAAGAGGAATCTCTTGTGAATTCTGTGACTCGATTATGGACCAAGATCAATTCTTCTTCCATTCTCAAGCACAAGCTTTCAAAATTCATAAAGCTTGTTGAGATTACATGTGTTGAAGTCCTTGGATCTATTGAAAGTGAGCATTGTTTCTCGGTAGTGGCATTCATGAAAAATAAATTGAGAAATTGCTTGACTTGCCACTTGGCTTTGTGCACTTGTTTTTATGCACAACAATTTTACAATATTGAGGATTTCCCTTATGAAGAGGCCATGACGTGATGGAAGAACACAAAATTGTGCTATATTCTTGATGCTTAAAGGTTGATGGTTTATTTTGTGAGGCAACTACTTTTTTCTAGGCCACACCCATTTTGATGGGCCAATTTTCTTTCTAGACCAACTTCTAGTGAATTGGGCTAGATTACAAGTATAAAATTGTGTCATCTTTTTGGTTGAATCACACATTGCACAAGCTTTTAAAAGTTAGCTAGTCATTGTAAAACAATTTTGATTAATGTCTTAAAAGGTCTATGTGGCATGCAAGTGTGTTTGGTAGGTATGGAATGTAGCCGAGTGAAGTGTGATAGCTTTAGGTTTTCAATTCATAGGGATGTTTTTTGGATTGTTGTTTGAAGTTGGACTTTTTTGGGGGTTGGATTGGGGTGAATTATGGGTGCAAGCACATTGCTATTGCACATGGGCAAAGTCTCTTTTGAGATTGGGGTTCAACTCCCTTAACAATGCTTGGAAGTTGAAGTGTGTATTGAATGTGCATTGGTTAGTTGGTTTCTAACTTTGTTTGTCTTTTTAATATTGCACATTGCCTAGTTTTTTCAACTTCTTTGATACGTTTGTCACCAATTCTCACAATTTGCATGTGTTTGAATCACCAAATGTTTGTACTAAGATTAAACCAAATAGTCAAACTAGGTTGTTTTTGTTTTGTTTGAATAGCCAAAAACTTGCTCTTATAATAGCCATGGTAGTCAATCACATGACCATGTAAAATTTTATTGGGCCCTGCCCCCACAGGGACATGGACTATCACATTCGATCCAACTTTTGGAAGTTTTACCTTATTAGAATGGGTTTCACAAGAGGTGAACCGATTTTTTTGGTGAAAGTGTTTTGACTGTTTAGATTGAAACTAAATTTTTTTGGTGTTCAGATTGTAACACAGTAGGTAGACGTACAACATCTTCTCTATTGGCAGGGCCAGCGTGTTTGTGATGCCTTGTTAGCCGCATTTTTCAACCATAAAATTTGACAAAGAGTCATGTTGCACATTCTGCCTGGCTAAGTGGAGCCGCTCCAGCAACTTTCATAAGTGGGAAAAGAAAAACGCTGGTGGGTGCTGCTACTAGGTCACTCTGGCCGATCTTGGATGGTCTAACAAGGTATTTTGGTTACTGAAGTACTAGTCCATTAAAGCAATGCACAGAAGAGAGAACCTGCGATGCTTGGTTGGATGGATGGTAGTAGGTACACTCCAATTTTCATTTGTCAGTCTTTTGTCTTTTCATTTATTCTTTGGGCACCTTTTTTCTCCCTCAAACTTGCAAACTCATGCCTTCCGCATGGGAATGAAACATGATGAGGATACAAGAGCATCATAGTGAGCTTCTAAATTTCTAATCCTGCAAAGGGCACATGTCACTGAATGACAGAAATGTGAAACAGACAAGGAAGATAAAGAGGTATATATATCTTGAAGAAACAAAAATAAAATAAAATAATAATAGGTAGATTAAACTACAAAAGGAGAAAACCTTTATCCTACCAAATGGAATCAATTTGCACATGTTTTAAGAAATCAATCAATCGTCAACACCAATACACTCTCTATCTCCAAAATGCATGATCACCCCTTAATTCATGGCCTTTGCTCTTCGCCTTTAGTGAAGACACTATCCATCCCTCCCAATGAGCTCTGTCTGGGTGCATGCTCGGCTAAAAATGGTCACAAATGCACTAAGAAAGGAAAATTGTATGGAGCCAGTAAGGTGAGGCAAGCGTGCATACA
>Ga0116227_10011138_pt1 | contig 15263 bp, 18 predicted proteins | sample S1TSphgellanicum_FD_89693 | JGI IMG/M metagenome (GOLD analysis project Ga0116227, IMG submission 89693) | Host-associated microbial communities from peat moss isolated from Minnesota, USA - S1T2_Fb - Sphagnum magellanicum MG | ecosystem: Host-associated > Plants > Peat moss > Unclassified... | reverse complement strand
GCCTTCAGGTAAAATAAGGCGGACTAGGGTTTCGTAAGCGGATCTCAAGTAGTTCGTATTTGTTTACTAGCGCAAATCAAATACTTTTTTTATTCCCCCACAACAATGCCGCTTGATCCCTTTCTTTGGGGTTGTTGAGGGGATAATTAATAAAAACCCCTTAAATCAGCGATTTAAGGGGTTTTTAACCTCCTCGATAAAGAGGGATGTGGGAGCTACTGGGTTCGAACCAGTGACCCTCTGCTTGTAAGGCAGATGCTCTGAACCAGCTGAGCTAAGCTCCCATCCTAATATATATGAATTGCTTTTCGAATCAGTCCCGATTAATCGACGGGAGGCCCTGCTCTACTTGTAAATGTTCCCAAATGCTTTGGGACTGCAAATATAGCCGCTCTTTTTAATTTTACAAATAACCGGTAAAAATAAAACACAAAGCTCTGTAGAAAAACTTACTACAGGGCCTGACCTACAATTATTAATTACATTTAATTCACTGAACCAGAGCTGTTAAACATATCCCCTCGGCCACCCTGAAAAAAATCAAAACTTTCTGGCTCCTGTGACGACCTGATGATCTGCGAAACATAAGAATCATTTTGGTATGCTGTAAACTTAGGCGTATTACCGCTAAGTGTATATCTTTTGTTTCATATTCAACTAGAGCAACATCCCCAATCCATCTCGAGATATCGCCACTCCGGATTAAAACATAACGATATATCAAAACCAATCCGCTATAAATAAAATATAACCCTATAAATAAAATATTAAAAAAAAAAAGGCATGCTTTTGGTATTTAGCTTGGCGACAAACCAACATCACTTTAAGAGTTAATCATTCATTCCCCAAAATCATGAAACTAACTTACTACGGACACTCCTGCTTCTCGGTAGTCGCAGGTGGAAAGCACCTACTTTTTGATCCCTTTATCACACCAATGAACTTGCCAACGGCATCGTAAATGTAGACGAAGTGCCGACAGATTACATCGTATCCACCAATACTGGTTAGGCGGGCATCAGCACAAGCCCCTGACACGCCGAACGCAGGCCATAAAATGTGTGTATTTAAAATATTGGCATCTAGCTGTTCGGTAAATGTGGCCGTTTTAAATGTATCTTCTTTAGCTTTTAACTCGTACCACTGGCCATTGATATACATACCGAAGTGATGAACACCAACAGGCCTTACCGGCATATTAGACCACGACCTGATGATCTCAAACCGCTTACGAATAACATCAAACACATGCTCTGTATCAATTAATGCACCGGGTTTTAAAAGTTTGTGATAACTCAGGATCTTGATTTGATCTGCTGCCATATACAAACTCGAAAAATAAACAGCAGGATCATCAACCGGGAAACTTTTACTACCATATTTTTCCAGCAGCATCTGCTCTACTGCACTTGTTCGATGGTGCCCGTCTGCCAGGTAAACTGTTCCTAACTTATTAAAAGCATAGGTAAACTTTGCAATAACTGCCTGATCGTCAACTCTCCAGAAACGGTGCTCCACGCCATTTATTTCTTGTGTAAACGAAGGCAGGTATGCTTTTACATCATCAATTAACGAATTAACCAAGCTATCAGCCTGGTAGGTGATTAATACCGGGCTTTCTTCTAATCCCGTTTGCTGGCGATATTGTTTTAGGTTTTCCACCTCGGCAGGCCGGGAAGATTCATGCCTTTTAATATGCCCGGTTCTGAAATCATTAAACGACGTTAACGTCCAAACACCGGTATACATTTCGATACCGTTGGCTATTTCATAAATATAAATGGCCTCGCGCTCAGAAACTTCAAGCGTGCCGTTTTTAATAAGCATATCCAGATTAGTGGGGATTTGTGCATAAAGCGCCGCCGCCGGATGTTCTTCAAAAACAAAAGCAGGCTGCTGCTCTAATTTATCTTTTAATGAAACCAAACTATTTGCCGAAGCCACGGCTCCAGCGCCGCCAGCAAAAACAAGGCTTGCCTCATTATTAAAATGAGGATGAATTGCACGAAATGCTTTAATAGTTGCCATGAAAAATAAATTAATAATTGGTTGATAATTGGTATCAGTCAAAGGTCTGCATAAGCAAAAACACATGCTACAAGCGCCGGATAATCGGAAAAATCGTCTGCTTTTTCGATAAATCCTGAACTATTGTTCCAAATCGTGGCTTGTAAATCCGCAAATCCAGAACAAACACCTATTACATAAAAATGCTTGTGTATAAAATACAATATACAAAAACCATTACACTAAGTATAGTTAAATCATTTTAGCTTCGAACAAAAAATAAATCCAAAAACAAGCCTTTCGTTTACACATACACATGAATTAGTTTTATCAACATCGTAAATGGATAAAGTATATTAACTGTAACAAATACACTAAGATGGTAAAAAAAGTAAAAACACTAGGCCAGTTTATTATTGAAAAGCAGGCAGACTTCCCTTATGCCAAAGGCGAGCTCTCGCGGCTACTGCGCGACATAGGTATTGCCGCTAAAATTGTGAACCGCGAAGTAAACAAAGCAGGCCTGGTTAACATATTGGGCGAAGCAGGGAGCGATAACGTACCGGGCGAACATCAGCAAAAATTGGATGTATATGCTAACGAACAATTTATAGCAGCCCTAAAACATGGTGGCGAGTGCTGCATCGTAGCATCAGAAGAAAACGAAGAGATACAATACCTGGATACCGATGTATCTAAAAATGCCTGCTATATTGTTGCGATTGATCCGCTGGATGGCTCATCAAATATTGATGTCAACATAGCTGTAGGCACCATTTTCTCCATTTCGCGGAAACGATCATCAGCCAAGGCAACATTGAAAGATGTTTTGCAAAAAGGCACCAGCCAGGTTGCGGCGGGTTATATTATCTACGGCTCATCTACCATGCTGGTATACACCACCGGCAAAGGCGTTAATGGTTTTACTTTAGATCCTTCTATCGGCGAGTTTTGCCTCTCGCACCCCAATATGCAGATCCCGCCAAATGGCAACATCTATTCGGTAAACGAGGGTAATTATGTTCATTTCCCCGATGGTGTAAAAAAGTTTATCAAATATTGCCAGGCCGAGGATAAAGATACCTCAAGGCCATATACTTCGCGCTACACAGGATCTATGGTGGCCGATATTCATCGCACAGTTATTAAGGGCGGCATTTTTATTTATCCGGTTACGGCATCATCACCCAATGGCAAACTGCGCCTGCTTTACGAATGTAACCCTATGGCAATGATTGTAGAACAAGCGGGAGGCAGAGCCACCAATGGCAGCAGGCGCATACTGGATATAGAACCCCAAAGCCTGCACCAGCGTACCGCCATCTTCATTGGCTCTACCGACCTGGTTTTGAAGGCCGAACTAATGATGGAAGCAGCAGAGTTTGTTTACTAATATTATCAACGCAGATCATCAATTATGACTAACTATAAAACCACCATGCTTGATCTAAGCTATCTTGGATTTAAAAATAATCAGCCTGCCAATTACCAATTATCAGCAGAAGATTTAACGAATTACGCAGTTGAACACAGCGAAGGCGTATTAACAGACATGAACGTGCTATGTGTAGACACAGGTGAGTTTACCGGCCGATCGCCCAAAGACCGCTTTATAGTAAAAGATGCCGCCACCGAGCATTTAGTTTGGTGGAACGACATCAATATTCCTTTTGCAGCAGAAGCCTTTGAAAAGCTGCAAAACAAAATGACCGACTACCTTGCATCGCACACATTTTTTGTGCGCGATGCCGCGGTTTGCGCCGATGAAACCTACAGATTGTCGTTAAGAGTAATTACAGAAACTGCTTATCAAAACCTGTTTGCCAATAATCTTTTTATTGATGTTTATGCTCATCAAGAGATCGCCCCGGAGTGGAATATCATTGCAGCACCGGGCTTCAGGGCAGATGCAAACGAAGATCAAACTCGCCAGCATAATTTCTCCGTCATAAATTTCACCAAAAAGATAATCTTGATTGGCGGAACCGGCTACACCGGCGAGATTAAAAAAGCCATATTTTCGGTTCTTAATTTTATACTGCCACAAGCAGGCGTTTTACCAATGCACTGCGCAGCCAATGTAGATGCGGACGGCAAGACCGCTATATTTTTCGGCCTCTCGGGCACGGGCAAAACAACACTGTCTGCCGACCCTGAACGCAGGCTGATTGGCGACGACGAACATGGCTGGAGTGATACTTCTTTACTTAATTTCGAAGGCGGCTGTTACGCCAAAACGGTAAACTTAGATCAGCAGAAAGAACCGCAAATTTACGCTGCACTTAAAGCAGGTGCATTGTTAGAGAATGTTTGTTTTTACCCCGGTACAAATAAGGTTAATTTCGACAATATCTCGAAAACAGAAAACACCCGGGTATCTTACCCCATCAATTTTATCCCCAAAGCGGTGGTACCATAGGTTGGTCATATCCCTAAAAACATCTTTTTTCTTACTGCCGATGCTTTTGGTGTATTGCCGCCGGTTTCTAAATTGAATACAGAGCAGGCATTGTACTATTTCTTATCAGGTTATACCGCCAAAATTGCGGGAACCGAGCATGGCATCAATGAACCGCAGCCCACTTTTTCGGCATGCTTTGGCAAAGCGTTTATACCACTACACCCATGGAAATACGCGGAACTTTTAGCAGAAAAAATTAAAGAAAGCGGGGCAAACGTTTGGCTCATTAATACGGGGTGGACAGGCGGCCCCTACGGCATTGGCGAGCGGATTAAACTAAGTTATACCCGCGCCGTTATTAAAGCGGTTGTTAACGGGCAGTTAAATAGCGTGGCCTATCAGGAGCTTCCGCTGTTTAATTTGATGATGCCTAGAACTTGCCCCGGTGTTCCAGACGAGATTTTAAACCCGGTTAAAACCTGGCCCAACCCAACAGAGTACTGGATTAAAGCAAACGATTTATTTCAACTTTTTGAAGACAATTATACGGCCTACAAACGGCCGCATGCTGTAACTAAGCTGCAGCTAACCTGATTGAAAAGAAACGGTCGGCGATTGGCGTGCCATGTAACGCTTCGATGACAGATTTGGCAGCGCGCTGATCTGTCATTTCTAAAAACGCATAACCTTTACATAGTCTTGTTTTCTTATCTCTGACGATCTTAATGGTTTCGACAGAACCGTAAAGGCTGATTATTTTTACCAATTCCAGTTCGTTCATATCCAGCGGAAAACCGCCGACAAAAATTTTAACCATGTTATTCCTTATTCCTTTTAAAATTCAAATATAGGCTATATAAAACATCGTAAAGAATTATACGAAAAGCCTCTGGTTGTACATTATACCGCTAACATAACACACTTATCAGATTAAAGTTGCTTCTAATTTCAATTTTTTATTCGATGCCAGGCAAGCATCCATACCATAAAACCCGTGGATACACTCCACGGGTTTTATGACAAATTGTGATAAGTAAGAATAAAAATTATGACCAGCTCCCTGTACCGCCGCCATTGCCGGCAACGGTTGATAAACCACCTGCCTGGAAAGTGCCCAGGTAGTTGCTATGCTTGTCATAAAATAAAACGTTAGTATACACAGAAACTGAATTAAAAGAAAAGCTGTGCGTATCACTATACAAACGATTAATATCGCTGGTGTAAACGGTACCAAATAAAGCACCGCCGCCCGGTGTAGAAATTCCGCCGGCATTACCGTTAAAGGTTTTGCCACCGTCTTTAATAACCACCTGCCATTTTTGATAAAAAATTAAACTAGCCACACTACCATTTGCAGCATAACCTGTAGTAGCGCTGCTTGCAGATGCTTTAATGGCATTTGCCTGCTCTGGTGTTAAGGCACCCTGTAAAGATTCTACATGTTTTTCTGTAGCTTCAATTACGTCTGTTGTTTCTTGCGTTTCCATAATTTAAAAATTTGATTACCGTGAAAGATTTGTTTTTATGCAGCTGCGAAACAAACTTACAGGGTTAAAAGCGAGTTCGTAAGAGCAGAAACACGCACATTTAGGATGCCGTAGAAATACGCATATAATTACCCGCCTGCACAACTTCAAACAATCTGTGTATTTATACTACAATTTCCGGATGCGTACTTCTACGCTTACATACAAATTAGCCTATAAGTACTTTTGATAATCCCCTTTTATCAAAACCTAAAAAAATCTTTACAATGAGTACAGCAACAAACAATGTCCTCTACTGGTCTGGCACCATATTAGACGACGCACCCGATGTAGACAGCCAACTACAGCAAACCGGTAGCTCAGGCATCAGAACCGTTTTGCTATGGTCGCTCCACGTAACTTCCGAAACGGCCAACGGCAATACACTTGGCGATTTACATTGGAACGACACCCCTATCGTGGTTTCACAAAACGGCCAACCTGTTTTTGATCCGCAGGGGGTATTTACGCAACTCAGCAGCCGACTTGTGACCCTGTTAGGAAATGACACCTCTGTTTATAACGTTTTCTTTTCTGTCGGCTCGGGAGGGGTAAATGACTTTACAGCAATTCAAACTTTGCTAAGTACAGCAGAAGGCACCGCAACCCTAACCGCTAATTTTAAGACCCTTTTATCAAACCTGCCTCAAATTACAGGCTTTGATTTTGATGATGAAGATAATTACGACGTAAACACCGTTGCCGGTTTCACTGCCCTACTGTTTAACAATTTCGGTTCAACCATTACCTATTGCCCATATTGGAATTTCGATTTTTGGGAACAGTGTATGGAGCAAGTTTACCAAAACCTGCAGCAGCAGCCCGTAGCCTGGTGGAATTTGCAATGTTATTCTGGCGGTACAGGTAATAACCCCGTATCATGGGCATCACAAATTGCATCCAATCAAGCCCAAAATGGCGTGCCTAACGCAGATGCCTTTATCATCCCCGGCTACGCAGCACAAAACCCTGGTGGCGATGGCCCCGGCAAATGCCCATCTTTTTTTTGTAAAACTTTCGCCAATTACCAGGGCAAGGTACCCGGAGGCTTTATCTGGAATTCGCAGCATGTTTTCGATAACACAATCCTTTGCGGTGGCAGTATCCCGCAAATGGCCGACTATAACAATGCAATAAACAATGGCCTGAGCGGCGGCGGTTGTTAAGTAACTTAAAGTAGAAGGAGGGGACTTAAAGCTACCTCCCTCTACTTTTAAATAATGCCGTTTTTAACGGCAAACATTACTAACCCAGCGGTATTTTTAACACCAACCTTTTCAATTAAACGCTGTCGCACACCTTCAACAGAACGCGGGCTCAAAAATATCTCTTGCCCAATCTCATTAGCAGTTTTCTCTTCGCAAATCAACTTTAATACTTCCAGTTCACGTTCGGAGAATGCTACTTGCTGATTAAAAGACGGTTTTACATGGCCTTTGATCACCAGTTTTTTCAGGAGCGCCTTATTTACAATATCATTAAAATAGTACCCGGTTTCGTGTGCTGCGTATATAGCCTTTCGAATTTCTTCGGGCTCCGCATTTTTAAGCAGGTATCCGTTGGCGCCGTTTTCCATCAGGTGGATGATAAACTGATCGTCATCGTACATGGTTACCGCAAGTACTTTGATAGCCTCGTTGAGTTTTTTTACTTCTCTGGTTGCTTCTATGCCATCCATTACCGGCATTTTCAGATCCATTAAGATTACGTCTATGGGTTGATTCTTTAGACCTTCTATTAAATCAATCCCGTTTCCAGCCTCCAGTACTACCTGTAGGTTACGGTCTGATTTTAGGCCTACTTTAAGGCCGTCTCTAAATATGGCATAATCATCTGCTATTGCAATTCTGATAGGTTCCATTAGGTGTTAGGTTTAGGAAAGTAAATTTCCACAAAATAATTGTCAGCATCCTTATAGAAAACAATATTTCCTTTAAGTAAATTAATCCTGTTCTGAATATTCTTTAAGCCTAAGCCGTGGTGGGTATAGCGTAAAGCTTCAAAGTCGGCCTGTGTTAATCCTGTTCCGTTGTATATAATGTGGATGGTTAAACCTTCCACATCATACCCAGAATTGATGTGGATGCGTGTAGCCCGGGCATGTTTAATAATGTTGTTCAGCAGTTCCTGAATAATACGATATACACTGATATCCCGCTGTGGCAACAATGAGGAATGATAGGCAGGATCTAGCGCTGTAGTGGTTTGGATCAATGCGCCATTACCTAGCTTGGCTACAAAATGCTTAATAGCCTCGTTAAGGCCAAACTCCTGCAAAATATGCGAATGCAGGCTATGCGAAATCCCCCTGATCTTATTGATCGAATCATCAAGCAACTCATTACCCTTGTGATACAGTTCCAGGTTTGCCACATCTTCGGGCGGCAGGCTAATAGTACGGAAGTGTAATTTTGCTGATGATAGTAACGCCCCAACCTCGCTATGCAGCTCTTCGGCAATGCGGTGGCGTTCTGTTTCTTCGCTGCGCACTGCCGCTTCTGTCAGCTGAAATTGCTGCGTCTCACGCAAATCATTAAGCGATTTTTGGTATTGGAGTTTTTTACGCTGTGTAAAAATAAAGATCAGCAAAATGCTGATAAACAACAAAAGCATAGCAGCGATGCCAACTACCAGTAACAGCCTAATATCAGTACTTCCGGGATTCATATAGGGATTTAGCTAGAAAAAGATTAAAAATGATATACGCAATATTGTGTACACTCCACAAACTAATGGCAAAGGCCTGCAGCCGCACCGTTAGCTCGTTGTACAACAGGAATATGAAAAAATTGATCGCCATATAAATACCCAGCCCGGTCACTGTCCAGAAGTCGGGGGTAAAAATATTCACCTCCACGTTTTCATTAATTTTAAACAGGTAATACTGCAGCACATAAAAAAGCATAAAAAAGGCCTCGACAGATAACAGCCGACTGCTAAATAGCCGGTAGTTAAAAAAATGCTCGAACCAACCGAAATTAACCAGCAAAAAGAGTGTAAAAATAGCAGGGACCGCCTTTTTAATACCTACCAGGTAAGGCTGTTTTAGCTTGATAAAAAACGCGCTAAACAAATAAAACCGCACAATAGAATGCAGATTGTACAGGTAATTATTTGAGTTATAGGCCGCAGGTAGTAAGCCCCTGAATTTCCAGGTAAGATCAATAACGATGTTAATAGCCAGGGCTACCCAAATATAAAAAACAACCGGCTTGTAAAGTGCCGGTTGCTTTTTGTAGATAAGGATTGGTATCAATAAGGCCCAGACCTCAGACCAGTCTAGTATTTGCTGTATAATATGCCCCATATCATTATTACAGGAATTTAGATTGACATTGTAGCCGGAGGCGACGGGTTAGTTTCTGTATAACCACCATCTCCCAAAACGGCAGTATCCAGATCATCAGATTTTTTAAAGCCCGCTACTGAATAATAAATATGGTTTTGGCTGTTTAAACCGGGGGTAAAAACCAAATAATCGGGCGCATTGGTTGGGTCTGCTACCTTAATAAGAGCTTCCATTTCATCAATCGGGATGTAGTTATTGCTCATAATAACGGGCCCATCAATTTCTAATGCCTGGCCGCGGTATGGCTTTAAAGTATGGGTTAGCTTGCTATATTGCTGATCGCCAGAATCTGTGCCGATACGTGCAAAGGCAATTAACTGGAGATAACTATCGGGATCTTGTGAGTAAAACGCAAAAACAAAATTGTTGATTTGCGGGCACAGCGTAATCATGTTTCTGATTTCTGCTACACCGTATTTTAAGTAATAGAATTTTAACTGGTGATTTTTCATAATGGTTTAAGGTTATAATATTTTGAATAATGTAAGATATAAATTGGTTAGGATTAAATATTTATAGCTTTTTATCGCAATCAAATTTAAAACCTTGCCATCTATATTTACTGCGTAGAAATACGCATTTGGCTATTCAGGTATTTTTACGTTGGATGTGTACGGAGAGACATCCCATTTGCCGGGCTATAGCCCAACACCGGGTCTTGTAAAATATTGCACGCTACAGCGCAACCGCCGCGAGCATTATTCACCTCTGTCCTATTTTTTTAATAAATTCGCCGCCTTTGAATTTTTTGTCTTTTAGTCCCTCGTTGTTATGAAAAGCTTTTTATACGGAATTGATTTTGGAACCACCAACTCTGCTTTGGCTATTTATGACGAGGATACAAAAGATATTCAGCACACCATCATTATACCTTCGCTCATTTATTTTTTCCATGAGCCCGATCCGGCAAGCGATAAGAATTACGTTGTAGGCGAAGAAGCAATTACAGCTTACCTGGCCGACGATATGAAGGGCCGGTTCATTAAGTCTATTAAGCAAATATTATCGCGGAGCAGCTTTACAGAAACACGTATCCATAACAAGCGCTATAATGCATCTGACCTGGTAGCCATTATTTTAAAGGAACTGAAAGAACGCGCCGATTTGCTAATTGGGCAAGACTGCAAAAAAGCGGTAATTGGCCGACCGGTTTTTTTTGATGACGACGATGTGCAAAAAGATACCCTGGCACAAACCCGATTGAATAAAGCGGCGCAGATTGCCGGGTTTACAGAAGTCCGTTATCAATTTGAACCTATAGGGGCTGCTTTTGCTTATGAGAAGAGCCTTACTAAAAAGGAAAACGTACTGGTAGCCGATTTAGGTGGCGGTACTACAGATTTTACCTACCTGGTGCTCGATCCTGCAAAAACAGGTAGCAAAGACCGCAAGAACGATATGATGGCCACCGGCGGTATTTATATTGGTGGTGATAGTTTTGATGCTGCTTTTATGTGGGAGAAAGGTACGCCTTACTTTGGTAAGCATACACAATATGAGGCCACACCGGGCAAGGTGTTAACCGTACCCAAATCGCTTTTTGCCAATATTTGCTCGTGGGAACAAATGAACTTTTTTAACGGCCCACGCATAAAAAAAGATATTGAAGATTATTACTATTACTCTGGCCAGGACCGCAAGTTTAAAAACCTGATTACCCTTATTGATAATAACCTGGGCTATTCGGTATTTCAATCTATCGAAAAAACGAAGATTACACTTACCAGTGCGGATAGTGCACCATTTAGCTATCAAAAAATGGATATTACAATTGACGAGGAAATCCCCTTGCCGGTTTACGAACAGATTATTGCCAAGGATGTAGACAGGATTGCGAATTACCTGAACGACTTTCTATTGCAAAACAACATCGACCCTGAAAATATCGACAGCCTGTTTTTAACCGGAGGTACCTCTATGGTAGGCAGTATCCAAAAACTGTTTAAGCATAAATTTCCGCACGTTAACTTAAATTCGGGTGATAACTTTAAAAGCGTGGCCAAGGGTTTAGCTTATAGCGGCTATCTATTTGAGGATTAATAAATTCGTTTTCTTATTCGCGCTGCACACTGGGCGGCTAATCGTACAAGCCGATATCCTTAAGGTGTGGCGCCTTATAATGCCGAATAAACCTAACAATCTCTTCAAATTGCTGTATAGTGAAACCGTGATCGTTTCCGTGCCAAGTCCAGTTCTCCCTATCCCAAGGGACAATTAGCGCGCCCAAGAAAACAACATTCGACTCTACAAAAAATTGCGGATCGTTTTCAATGTGAAGTAATTGTTCGTGAATAATAAAATTTTCGGGTACGCATAGCTGTCCCTTATCTTTCGATTTTTGAAAGATTGGCATAACCTCGAGCACTCTAAATCCATTATCAGTAAGTAAGGTATATGGGGTCTTAGTAAACATCGTCGCAAAACTTAGCGCTTTTACGATTGGCAAATCAATTGGTTACATAACTATCAAAATATTAAATAAACTTAATTTTAAATCAGCATAGGCATTTAAAACCGTGTATTTAACTCCCTTGGCTTAATTCAATCGGCAGGTATAAGCCCTTTTAAAGTATCGGCCAATTCTAACAGATCAAACGGCTTCGGGATAACAGCATCGCTATTATAGGTACCTAATGAAAACAAAACCTTGGGGTGGGCAGATAAAATTGCAACCGGTATATGGCTGGTTTTAGGATTAATTTTTATTTGATGGCATATCTCTCCCCCGTTTGTACCAAACTCATTAGGCCCATAAAGTATGTAATCAATTACGATCAAATCCGGTTTATAAGCTTCTATCTCCACAAACAGCTCATTTATTTTCGAAAGCGTTTTAACAACAAACCCTTCTCCGGTTAAAAATTCATGTAAGATATCCAACAAATCCTGGTCATCATCAATCAATAAAATTCTATTTCCCATTATTTTTTAATACAGGTTACCGTAATAAACCTGCTTTATATTTTTAGTTCCATGACAACCGAGATAGGGGCTGCTTGTTTTAGCGAATTAAACACATGACAATTACATGCGTAATAGTATGGCCTTAGATTGGGTCTGGCTACTGTCACAAATCAATTTATTTTGAAATAAATTTTGAAACAATATATCTTAGTGTTACTTTTACACTAAGTATTAAAAAAGTCTTCTCATAATTTTAGGTTTATAATTGGTTAGTAAAAGCTCCTGCCCATCAGGAGCTTTACTTTTTTTATAGATTTTCAATTTATTAAAGCTTAGGGCATAAAAGCAAAAGTCCCTTAACCAATCAGCTAAAGGACTTCTACCATAAAAGAATGAAAGAATTAATCTTCCAGTACAAGTGCATCTTTAATTCTCTCCAATACAGATTCCGGTAAATAAGGCCGCCCGCCGGTTGCAGGTACGCAGGTACCGGTAAATACAGCCTTGGTCATTATCTTGTTATTAAAAATAATAGACTGTTTAAAGTGTAGTTTGGGCAGGCCTGCTTTATCTTTAAATAAAGCGCAGGTAACTGTAAACTCATCGCCCTTTTTTAATGATCTTAAAAAACTGATGCTGTAGTTTGACAACACCATGTAAACGCCATTTTTAGCTTCGATCTCGAAATCGAAACCAAGCACATCTCTAATATAATCGTGCCTGCAATATTCCATATAAAAGGGATAGTACAAGCCGTCCATAATTTGTTGCACATCTATATGCTCATCCTTAGCAGTATAGGTTTTTGAGTATTCCATTTATTATTATTTTTAATAGGTAGGGGCAAATGTAGGCGAACTATTCGTGAAAAAATAGCCTTAAAGACCATTTTTCAATATGTTCAGGTTATCCACTTGCCAAAAATCATGGCTGTAAGGGATCACATAATATCGTTTATTAAATTGAAAACTACCGGAGTTTTGCAGTGTTAAACTACTATGCATATATCGCTTTGTTGCACGCGGCATCTGCGTTGTAAGAAGCTCATTGGCTAACGAAGCCGACTGCTTCGGCATTTCTTCGATAGATTTAAAACCGGGCGCAGGCGCGTAAGCGCTTACAATCTTGGCCGTCTCTGGCGGCCCCATACTAAGATGCCAGCCCGAACCTATATTGGCTTTGAAGGTAAAGGCTTCTTCAGTACAAGTTAGTTCCCGGGGTGTGCCGCCTACCTGGGCCTTTACACCACCAGCCAATAATAATACGAAAACTATTAAAAGTATCTTTTTCATATTGCTTAATCCTATATACGTTAAAAACCCGGCGTGGTTGGCCCCCAAAATTAACTGTTTGTAATACGATACATAACATCAGCTTGCGAGTTGCTACGCTACTTCTTTATTTCATAATGCAATTCTACCACGCCGTTTTTGTAGGCTTTCAGGTCTTTTAAGTGCAATGCTTTTTCTTGCCCTATCTGATCAAAAAACGGAACGCCATCGCCCAAAATAATCGGCAGGATTGACTGGCTGATTTCATCCGCCAGGTTTAACCGGATAAAATCACGGGCAAGTTCGGCACCACCTACCAGCCAAACGTTTTTGTAGTTGGGCTTAAGGCGCTCGTTCACCAATTTCTCTAAATCCCCTGCATAAATTTCCACATTGGATCGTTCAACCGGAAGCTTCCTGTGCGTTAACACAATAGTCGGGATATCTCCGTAAACCCATCCGTAAGATTTTGATAGTTCCAGCGCAAGTTCGTAGGTACGGGAACCCATTACGTAACAATCTATGGTTTTAAGAAAATCTGCAGCCTCTTCAGCCGTAACAATAACACCTTTCTCGTAACTGTCAGATGTTTCAAACCAGGATACACTATTATCCTTTTTGGCAATATAGCCATCGAGGCTCGAAACCATGTGGATGGTTATTTTGAATGGATCTGTAGGCATACGTTGTCGAATTGCTGTTCGATAAAATATAATTAAAGTTGAAAATATATCGGCTTAATTAATGATTTTCAAAATATACCTGATTATATCTTTATCTTTTACCATAAACCCCTGATTATTTAAAATAGAAATTAAAAAGACAAAAAGGGGATGGCAAAACCCGAGGTAATTATAATATCTGCTATCAATGGAGGGAACAATGCAAACTTACATGAAGCTGGTTATATTAGTGGCCATCCGTATGTTTCAACAACTAGAGGAGGGAGCGGCCCAACTAACGCAACTGCTTACAAATCGGCTCATTCTTAATTATCACAAACATTATTATATGAACTAAATATCAACAAAAAGCCTTTCCGATTTCTCTGAAAGGCTTTGGTAGTTATATTGAGCTAGTTATAGAAAATTTATTCACTAGGTGCCGCAACCACACTGCCTGTAGCATCTTGCCCAAGTACATGCTTACGTATAAAATCGATGTTAGAAGGTGGTAGTTCTGGCCCCGAAGTTTGGATCAACGAACCATCCTGTTGTATTTCAAAGTCTGCATTAATATTGTTATCAATGTGCAGGTGCAAAATGTTACCCTCTTTCTCTACAGTGCATTCTAATTCGCGCTCAGAGTAGTTCATGGAAAACTTCTGTGTCCCATCGGGTGTATTGTTTGTGTTGTCAGTCATAGCGTTGATGTTTGCTTTAATAACAATAATTAGATGCCGATGTTTTGTTTAGCGCCAGATGAAATATAATAATGTACACTAAATCAGTCCGTTAAATTGGCGCTAAATAAAAATGAAATTTTATTTTGAATAACAAAATAAGCCTCCTATATTTGCAGTCCCAAAAGGGAGCTTAGCTCAGCTGGTTCAGAGCATCTGCCTTACAAGCAGAGGGTCACTGGTTCGAACCCAGTAGCTCCCACTTTTGAAATCCCCTCAGATTCCTCTGAGGGGATTTTTGTTTATAACCTATTTTATCACAATCCATTACGTTTAGATACTTTCTTCGGATCAGTCTGAAAAGTTGTGGGCTTGATTTATTTAGGCATAGATATTTTGCAGTCTGAACAGGAAGAAAGTTGTATCCCTAACGCCTCTTGAGGTAGCACGGAAAGCTTTTATT
>Ga0116227_10011136_pt1 | contig 15267 bp, 8 predicted proteins | sample S1TSphgellanicum_FD_89693 | JGI IMG/M metagenome (GOLD analysis project Ga0116227, IMG submission 89693) | Host-associated microbial communities from peat moss isolated from Minnesota, USA - S1T2_Fb - Sphagnum magellanicum MG | ecosystem: Host-associated > Plants > Peat moss > Unclassified... | reverse complement strand
TGATAATATGTTACATTACATTCTATTTATCAAATACTTCATTTTAAACATTACAAAAACATAAACTTTGAAAATTCATATCTTATTGAGATTTTGTTCAAATGAAATGATTCGAATTTATTTTTTAAGGAAATTCAATAATGTACATAATTACATTTATTTCCTTTTGAAAGTTTAAAATCATTTGAACAAAAAAAGAGTTGAATGTCATTATTCAATAACATTTCAATGACCATTTTTTTGAAAAAAAAAAATTTAATAAATGGATTTTTTTTCGTTAATATAATAATACTACCTATGTTAAGCTACTTTCAATTATTATATGACTATTTTTCATTAATTGAAATTACTTCACCCTACATTATTTACGGCTATTTATGGTTATTCTCAATTACTTTTGGTTATTCTAAGTTATTTTTGACTATTTTAACTTATTTCACCTTAAGCTATTTTTAACTATTGTAAGTTTTTTGGGCTATTTTATGTTATTTTTGGCTATTATAGATTATTTCAATTTAGACTACTTGTAGTTATTATAAATTATTTTTGGCTATTTTAACTTATTTCACCTTAGGCTATTTTCAGTTATTGTAAGTTCTTTTGGATATTCTGTGTTATTTTTGGCTAGTGTCTTTTCAATTTAGACTACTTGTAGTTATTATAAATTACTTTTGGATATTTTAACTTATTTCACCTTAGGCTATTTTCAGCTATTGTAAGTTTTTTTGTCTATTCTATGTTATTTTTGGCTATTGTAAATTATTTCAATTTCGACTACTTATAGCTATTATAAGTTACTTTTGGCTATTGAAAGTTATTTCACCTTAAGTTATTTTTGTTTATTATAAATTATTTCACTTTAGATTATTTTTGGCAATCCTAAGCAATTATAATATATGGCTATTTGTTGTTCTTTTATTAGTGCTATTGGTGGTTATTCTATTAATGACCATTAGTAGTTATTTTATTAGTGGCTATTCGTGGTTATTCTATTGGTGACTATTCATGGTTATTCTATTAATGGCTATTGGTGGTTATTATATTAATGGTTATTAGTGGTTATTTTATTAATGGCTACTAGTGGCTATTCTATTGATGGCTACTGGTGGCTATTCTATTGATGGCTACTGGTGGCTATTCTATTGATGGCTACTATGGCTATTCTATTGATGGCTACTGGTGGCTATTCTATTGATGGCTACTGTGGCTATTCTATTGATGGCTACTGGTGGCTATTCTATTGATGGCTACTGGTGGCTATTGGTTACTATTCTATTAGTGGCTACTAGTGGCTATTATATTAATGGCTATTAGTGGCTATTTTATTAATGGCTATTCATGATTAATCTATTAATGGCTATTAATGGCTATTTTATTAATGGCTATTCATGATTAATCTATTAATGGCTATTAGTGGCTATTCTATTAATGGTTATTCATGATTAATATATTAATGACTATTGGTGGTTATTCTATTAATGGCTATTGGTGGTTATTCTATTAATGACTATTGGTGGTTATTCTATTAATGGCTATTGGTGGTTATTATATTTATGGCTATTGATGGTTATTTTATTAATGGTTATTGGTGGTTATTATATTAATGGCTATTAGTGATTATTCCATTATAAGCCATTGGGGGTTATTTTATTGGTGATTATTGATGGCTATTTTATTAATGGTTATTAATGGTTATTGTATTATAAGTTATTGTTGGTTATTATATGTTGTATTACAACTATTGGTGATTATTGTATTATAAATTATTGTTTGATATTATATGTTATAATATCATAGGTTATTGGTAGTTATTATATTGTAGGGTATTTGAAATTATTTTTCATAGGTTATTATTTTCTATTCTAAGTAATTTTTACCTTAGGTCATTATATTTTGTTTTAAATTATTTTTAAGTTATTATGCTTAGGATAAAATAATTTATAATAACATAAAATAAAATGACCTTGAATGATTTAAAGTATAACTTGAAATAACATATAATAATTTATAATAGCCTATAATAACATAAAATATAAGTTAGAATAACTAAAGTAATTAAAAATAATATAGGGTATATCATAAACTAGCATAAATAATATTTTTAAAAACATAGAAATAAACCTATTTGCTATAGTAAATTGTAATAGTGAATTATGTTAACTAGTAATAAAACATGATGTCTACATAGTGATATTATAATGAAGTAATTTTCACTAGGTGAAATCAGTAAAATGCAATGAAGTTATTTCACTTTTAAGGTTCCATAGTGATTTAAGCTAGTAAATTACATTCCACTTTGGTAGTACCTAGGTGATAATAAAGTTACATTATTCACAACAAATCTAAAAAAAAATCTATCTATGAAAGAAGGTTGTTTGTTTGTCTTATTTGTTTTAAATTTGTCATGTTAAGATTTCCCAAACCACATGCCTCTTGCCATGCTCTTGGTACCTTTAAAAAGCCTCAATGAATAAGGGTGCACAAAGTTGATTTCATAATGTTTCGACTTATGGCTATGAAGTTATAATATATTGAATTTTTATCATTGAAAATTTATTTAAATCAAAACAAAACTTTATAGGTGAATTTGGAGGTGCTTTTGGTATTGGGGGGAAATCCTTAATGAGTAAGATTTGATGAGGTGATTTAGAAATTTTTAGACTTGAGGTGTGAGAAATATTGATTTTTTAGTAGTTTTTATCATGGAAAATTCAATTCAATTAAATTACAAATGGTTTTGGAAGAAAAAATAGTTGGTTAACCAATTCACACTTGGATCAATGGCACAAGCTGCACTAATGGTGATGATACATTAGCAATAACAAATGGACTAATCTAAAGGTGATTTTGTTTTTCACAAGGTGAAAACACACAATGTATGGTCTTCAAAAGACGTGCGATCACAAATATTATTTTGCAACATTTGATATTTTTGTTGAAGTGTGTACATCACATTTAAAATTCTTTTATTTGAAAAAAATTAACTATTTGATAATTAGGGACTTTTGAATGGTTAAAATTTGACCATATTTTAAGTCCATATGAGTTGTAATTTTTTATTTTTTTTCAATTTCTTTGTTCCAAAAACATATGTTTTTGAAAGTTTTAGATAGGTTGTTATTCCTAAAAGCTTTGTGGGTTTTCCTTTTAGGACTTCCAAATTAAAAAATGACATTAGTTACATTAAATACAAGTTTTCACATAGATTTGGGAAGGTTTGTAGGTGATTGAACATGTATTATTCAAAGATTAAAATAATAACATTAAAAATAATAATAACTATGTCCATTTGAATCATTTTGAAGAATCTTGTATGGACTTATAAGGAGTGTAATTTTTGCCAATATTGAGACATTGAATCATGCATTCATTCAATTGTTGAAAATGCATTTTAGGAATTTTACGATGGTTGTTGAATGTAGGAAGAGGATGAGTTTGGTGACGAGATTTCTTTGGTTGTTATTAGTATGTAAGAGAAGGTTTAATGGTTTGGTTTTTTAGACCAAGGTGATAGTGTTGTCTTGTTGGATTTCTGAAACCCACATGATCCTTAATCGAAAGGAGGTGGTTAAGAAGATAATGGCACCACATGTGTACAATGAGAAGCCAACTTCATGGAATTACAAGTTGGTTTCATCAATCTTTGTTCAAGTTGTTAAATCATTCAATGCCATCAAACTTGAATTTTAAGGAACTTTGCACATCATGTTTCAAGTTAAGGGTTTGATTTCAATGAGTTATGACTTTGTTTTTAGCGCAAAAATTCCTAGAACGTTACTAGTGTAGTCAAAGCTTTTGTAGCAAAATCATCACTAAATTCAAGAATTCTATTGCCTTGGGGTTTTTTAATTTTTGTAAAAGCTTTTGGATTTTTTTCATATTTGAAAGGAGTTTTCAGCCTATTGCCAAATGAGGTTTGTTGCACTACTAGAAATTTTGTCTTTTGCAACTTGTCTTATGTAACTAAAAAATCTCACATGCAACTATTTTGGAGTTGCATGCAACATGTGCAGTTGCATGCGACATTTTTTAGTTGCATAAGACAAGTTGCAAAAAACAAAATTTCTAGTAGTGTTGACATATTCATTGCTTACAATGTGTTAAAATCAATAGTTATGTAGTTGCCTTCTATTTCAATTATACATAGTTCATGTTATGTGATTTATGGGGACATTTTGTACAATCTAATTATATCTACAAGAGTACACACTTGATGAGGAGTTACAGTGGACATATTTTTGCATTTGTGAAAGTGAGTTGTGTTGATGTCAATTATAATTGTCAATTAATGAGTGATTTCAAATGTGTTTTGATGATTTCCATTGATTTTATGCACCATTCTATGCATTACAATGCACTATGTTGGCACTTGTGAAGGTTGATGAGGACTTATGTTTGTGAAGGTGCATTTGACTTGAGCTACATTTATGTGAACCATTATGAACTAGTGAATGATTACAAGTGCAATATTTTGATGAATGCCATTTGATTTTGTGCACCATTGTATACATGATGAAGATTTATAATCATTTTTTTGGCTCTTGTGAAGGTTGATGAAGACTTATAAAAGACAATTTGTGACATTTATGAAGGTCCACTTGACATGAGCTATATTTATGTGAACCATTGTGAACTAGTGAGTGATTGTAAATGTGTTTTGATGAATGTCATTTGACTTTGTGCACCATTGTATGCATGATGAAGACTTATAATGCATTTTTTTGGCTCATGTGAAGGTTGATGAGAACTTGTAGTGGACAATGTGTGGCATTTTTCAAGTCCATTTGACTTCAATTGTATTTATGTGAACCATTGTGAACTATGAGTGATTGTAAGTGTATTTTGATGAATGTCATTTGACTTTGTGCACCATTGTATGCATATGGATGATGAGGACTTATAATGCATATTTTTGGCTTTTGTGAAGGGTGATGAAAACTTGCAGTGGACAATGTGTGGCATTTTTGAAGTCCACTTGATTTTAACTGTAAACAGTGACAACAAAGGTGTTTTGGTGAATGCCATTTGACTTTATGCATTGGACTATACTTGTATGATGAGGATCTATAATGGACATTTTTGCCCATTGTGAAGGTTGATGAGGATTTAAACTAGACAATTTGTGACATTTATGAAATTCATTTGACTTGAGACATGCTTATGTGAGTTTTGGATTATGAAGTAGAAAGTGACTATAATTTAAGCATCTTGATGTTCATGTCATTTTATTTTAATGCACCATTGTTTGCATGATGATGATTTACAATGGACAAGTTTTGAAATTTGTGAAGGTCCATTTGTGACATGAGGATGAAAGCATGAAAAAAGGAGCTAGTTGTGCCAAGGTTAAAGTCCTTTCCAAGGACTACATTTTCCATGTGGCAGTTTTCTATTAGTTTATACTGCATTTTTCACATAGTTTTTCAAACTAAATATCAAATTTGAGGCCAAATATGACATATAACATGATAAAAACTCAATTATTTTTGCATTAAGCCTTACATCATAGTCAAATCTATAACTTTATTTTACATTATTATGTAAAAGGAATTATATATGTATTTTTATTTTTGAAGGTTTTGAACACATGGATCCCTTCTTGTGGAATATATTAAAGTTCAAAAAAAATTTGAAACAATTTGGTGAACATTTGATGAGGGAATAGGACTTTTGATACAAAAGAACCACCTATCCACATGTTTTTTTTTAGTGCTTTAAACATATAAAAGGACTCTTGAAATGTGGTGAATTTTCATGAAATTATTTTTAGTTACAATTTTGAAAGTATAAGAATTTATTTAAATTTTTTTTTGATATATTGTGTTCCCATGGTGATGTTTCAAATTTTCAAAAAACAATTTTTAAGGACTATCCACACACTACTTGGTTCCTTTTTTCCTATTTTCACCCATGAGTTATGTTTCAATGTGAACCATTGTGAATTAGTGAGTGTCAACTAAAAGGTGTTTTTATGATTATCATTTGTTTATATGCACATTTTATGCATGATGAGGATTTTTGGGTAAAACCCAATTAATAGTAGCCAATTTTGGGGTAATTAATCTTTGGTTTTGATGTTCACAAGTTACATAAACTAAGTTAATGTTGAAATTATATGTTGTATTTATATGCAACTTTTTCTAATATATTAATTTAGCATCTAAATAAGTAATCCAATAAATATGTATAATACATTTTAACACATTTTAAAGCCCATAACTAGTGTTTTTTAACATAATGAAATACTGTAAAAACATTGTTTAAGCACCGTTTCCTAGCACTATTTCAAGGCTTTTCATCCAATCCCGTGTTGCCACATCATCTTTTTAAAGACTAATCATAGTGATTTAGGAAATTGTTGTTGGTTCTTCTTTCCCCATTTTTACCCTTATAGTGGAGTTATTTGCACCTTATGAACCTTTTTTTTTCAATTTTGTGATTTCTAAACTTTAGCGAATTCTTCCAATTTTTGGGCAATTTTTTTTTTGAATCTACAATATAAAAATGTAAACTGCTAGGGTCTTATGCATTTACATTTATTATAATGAATGTTATTTGATTGTACAAAGGTTAGCATTGCATGTTTGATGAGAGCTTTTTGGACATCTATGAATGTCAAATACATGAATTAGGTTTCTGTGACTTTAACACATTTTAAATGGAGGTTGCAAATTTAATTTTTTTTGCATTTCTAGAAATCCAATCTATCAATTGTGATTGGTAAGCAAGCATGTGATGCATTGCATCCATTTTGGATCCAAAAGATGAAAGAACATAATGTATGTTGTTGCATATATCATGTAAAAATTGAGGAATTATGTGTCAAGTTCAATCATATGTGGTTAAAATCTAGATTACATTTATATTTTCATTATGATTATGAAGTAGTTTGTGAAGGCGTTGATGATTCCAATACAGTTGGTTGCATGGGTTCACATGCCATTTATTCTAGCCACATTGCATTGTGGGAAGCTTTGGTTTGTCCTAAGGACCCCCATTTGGAGTGGCGTGCCCAAGATTTTGCATTTGGGAGTTGTGAACATTACAATGTCAACAACTTGGCACTTTGTCCAATTGAGGAAGAAGGAACATCATGTACGTTGGTACAATGGAAACATTTCAGTATGGAGACCATTATAACCAAGAAAGGTGAAAAGAAGAAATTGAAGCTAATGCACAAGTCTACAATCTCCAAGGAGTTTATTCAATACATGAAACCCAAGCTACAATATTTTTTGCATCATAATGTTGTCGCAAGGTGGCAAGCTCAACAATTCAAAACCTACCTTGAATTTTTTTCAAATGACACAATAGTTTCAATGATTGATTTTTGCTAAAAACTACAACTTTGAAAATTAGAACAAGGTTTAATCTATGCATTCTCATAGCTGTCATATCATTATTCTCATGCACAATTTTTAGATGTGAAATCTGAATCCTAACCGAAATGATGACGACTTAAACTCTATCATGAGGTACCATTTATACATTTTTGATGACAAAACTCATGATAGTTATTTTGTACAAGATTGTCTATTTTACAATTGGGAGGACATGGTGAAGGGTGGGTTTAGACAACATTGGATATGGTTTGATGGTTGCAATTCCCAATTCAAAAGCAAAATCCCACTATATTTTGTGAGTTGTTACCCTCATTTAACAAGTGGATGTAGTTGCATATGGAACTTTTTTGGCTTAGGACATGGAAAAGGTCCATGTGCTAGGACAAGTGTAGTTGTGAAAAGGTTTGTTAAACAAATGCAACTTAATACAAGGTGTCCTCCATTCCAAAATGCAAAACAAGTGGTGATGTTGTTTCATGAACATTTAAGCCAGTGAGTGGAAATGTCATATTTAGGAGACCAGAGGCCAATCAGTTGCATTTTTTGGCACATAAAATTAGATGATGTTGATAGGGTTACTAAATACATGTGTACCATTATAAGAGGGACACATGACATACATTTCGTGAGGTCTATTGGTTTTATGGATGCGAATAAGTTGTTGAAAAAAAGTTTTATCTTGCTTTTGTTGTTTCTATGTCGATGCTAATTTCTTAGTTTGTGAGAATGTGCCCTGGATGCAAAGTTGGGAAATTGAGGTATTAATTCATGATAATGCATCTTATGTGCGTAGTGCCATGGAAAATGCCTTTTAGGAAGATGAATAAGATGATTATGGAAGTGATAGTGAATGGTTTGCTAGATGCATCTCCTTGGGCAACAACTTTGTGGTGAATTCAAAAGAAGGGAATTTTGAAGGGGTCAATTTCTACATCTTGGTGTACACAAAAACTCTTTTCACTTCAACACAATTTTCAAGTGCCCATGTGGGCAAAATTCAATGTTGGTGATATGGCAATGGCCAAGAAGTATTATCAAAGGTGGGGTCGATCATAATTTAACTATGTTCTATTGAGGGGTGCAATCACAATAACATGTACCATAACAAATGTAACACTTGTTTGGTTTTTTCATGTTTTAAAATCATAATTTAATTTGATGCTGAATTATTTATTTATTTATATAGTTATATTTTTAATATATCATGGGAACATGTGAATTAATTTGAAATTAATCCAATGAATAAAAAAATAACAAAAGCATTCATTAAACACTATAACGTTTGCTTTTCAATAGTAAAATGACTTGTAAATGGATTTGAATTTTTTTGAATATGACATTTTTTGTCAAATTTTTAACATGAACCTTAATAAAATAGTATGAAGAATTTTTTGTTAAAAGTTTAAAGATTTTTTTTGAAATTTTTTTCAAGAATATTTTTAAAATATTTCCCCAAAAGCAATCACAAAAAAAAAGAGGTAGGTAGGTGTGGCTTGTGTTATCTCATTTGCACCCTAAGGAATTTTCATATTGCATATATTCATGCAGGCCATGTCATGGCAATCAAGTTTTTGATGCTTCTAGCAAACCATAAAGTCCAAGGGGATGACTTAGTTTATAATGTACCCGAACATGCAGAGGATGGCATTAGGTAGGCTATTGTAACCATTTAGAACTATGACATTCTCTTGATTGTACGATTTTTGCAATCCACATGCACTTTTTGATTATGTCATTCAAATTTTGGAATATGCATATACCTACTTGTTGCTTATTGAGGTTCCATTGAAAGATTTGTTGTAGGTGGTTAAACTTATGTTATTAACTTGAATTTTGTTGGCACATGATTAGGTTAGAATTGCTGTGTTCTTGTGATTATATGGACTTGTGTCTATAGTTGTGCAAAGCTTAAAACCACACCTATTATTGTGTTGAGTTCAAATTTATGGATCTTAAACTATTTACTTTGGTTGCACTTCCCTTGTTAAATGTTTTGACTTTCATCATGGATATTCAAGGCATAAAAATCAAAATGAATCATTTGCACATAATATTAAAGTCCACGTAACACAAAATTTGTGGAAAGTTCCACTGAGTTTTTAGCAACAAGTCCCAATTACAACCCCCACAAGTAGCATATAATAGTCCCCATAATAAATAAATGATGTTACAACAATCTTTTCCATTTCACAGTTTCAACATATGGTTGAATTCATATTATTAACTTGGACTTTCTTAGCACTTGTGAAAATCAAGTTTGTATGTAGAGTTTTTGTTTTTCGTTATTGAATTGTGTTTTTTACTTTAGGGAACTTCATTTAAACATGTAGCACTTTTGGTCAATATGGTTTCATTTTGGAATTTGACAAGGAGATTTACCAAGAGCTTCTTGAACCTCTATTCAAGTAGTTAAAAGTTGGGGATTGACACACTCCCAAGCTCCTTGATAGATTCAAATGTGAATCTAAGGTGAAAACAACGAAAGGATAAAGAGTTGGGGCACGTTCTTTGGTTCATAGCATTCCGGGGGTGGAGGGGTGTGCTAGAGCTCCGAGATGGGGACTAGAATGAGTGACAAGCAGGTCAATTATTCATGTGGACTTACACAAACTAAACAACAAGTTGGTTAATGCATAGTTGGAGCACTTTTGGTGCACGGACCAGTCACAGGCAAACACAAAACTCACAAGACTCACCACGGCCCAAACTTGAGGGAAGCCACCACCTTCCCCTTTATAGTATTCTTTGTGCTTGGCCACATGGTCAACACCCAATTTGTCCTGGGATTCCCAAGTTGAGAGCCCCGAAATTCTCGAAATTTGGATTCTTGCCACTTTGGAAGCTCATAACTTCTTGTGAAGACCTCCGATTGAAATGAGGTCTAAAGAAAAATTATAGCCCTTGTCAAGAGTTTTCCAACGATATGTGGCACGCCACCTTCACATGAATAAATTAGGGCGATTCCCAACTTTTAGTGCTCAGGAGTCAAATTGGTAATTTGACTTCCGACCTTTCTTTTAGCCATAATTTATGCCTTCAGTACCCAAATGGGTCATGCGAGCCCATTTCAAACATTTACATTCCAAGAGCTTTCCAATGATATAATGAAAATTTTAATTCAATGAGTTTTGACCCTTGAAATTGCTTTCTAAAAATTCAAGAGTCTATCAGGACTCCAACTCCCAAAATGGGAGCTCATTTGGGAGTGTGGGGGTTCATTCCTTCACACTTTCGTACACTCTTGGGAACATGAAATGTGACTCCTGGGCTTCACTCTTGGTTCGCACCTTTGCAAGCCCTTGCTTGTTTTGGTCGCGAACCCAAGGTTAAGGTTATGATAGGAATGATACTTCCCATGACTTGCACGACACAAACTTCAACTCAGGTTATGATTCGTTTCAATGCCTTACTTGTATGATTATATTTTGTGCAACCTATCATTTATGTTTTCAAAATATGTTTGAAATTAACATTAGAATAGAAAAATAAAATCAAGTAGGATATAAGTGAAAGAACATAAGATTCTTCGTAAGGTTTGACTAAATGAGGAACCGCTTACACATTCCCCAAAATGAGGAACTTTACATGTAAGGTGTCTTCCAAGGCAAAATTATATGAAAGATAAAGCACCTCCATTTGCACTAGAAAAATTCTACCAATTTTTTGTATAACATTATTTGGAATATTGTTCAAAAACACTAATCGTGTGATGTATATGAATAATAAACTGCTAGCCATACTCATCACATTGTCTTTCATTGTTTGTGTTAATTTTGCCACATTGAAATGGATGATGTTATAACATTTTAATGGCATTTTTTATTCACATGAAAATATTATCAGCAAAGATTTGGTCATGCTAAGACATATTTCACAAAATAGGCTACTATCAAAGGTAAATTAGTCCATTAAGAAACTAATTAATTTTATAAAAAATCAAATTTAATTACAATCCCACCTACAAGAAGTTCTAAATCTTTTAACATTTTGCCAAAGACTAAATACAACCTAGAATCAAAAGCTTTTCTTGTCAAAATGTTTATTTTGATGGTTATTAACCTACATACAAATTGTGTAACTTTTTGCACCTACTTTGGTTACTAATTAGGTTTTTCACTTTAGACCTAACTAGCACATCATAAAATAAGTGGTATGATTTACTACATTGTAAACTAAATAAAAAAATAAAATTGTTAGAACTCAAATCCACCAAAATCACCACACCCACATAAGTATTGACATCAATGTATCAAAATTTTAACTCAAAATTATTAAACAAAGATTTTTTATTTAAATTATTCAAAAAGTAATTTTCCTCAAAACTTCCTTTAAAAAATTTCTTGTACTTCATTAAAACCAATTTCTAGTGTGAAGTTTTAATCCCTATAAAAATTCCATCTCTTGATCATATGCAATCAGACAATACTAGATTGTGTAGAATGATGAACATGTGTATATGCAATTAAAGAATCTGAAGTAAAAATCAATAGAACGAGTGAAAGTGTACTGTAAAAGACTATTAAAACTTGCAAATAGTTTGCAAACCCTTACTGTGAGTCATGGATTATAATACCACAAATTGTTAAATTTTAGTTCCATAGTTTTCCTTAGTATTAATGATTTGAATCCTGATAAACCTACAAGTAATAATTATTAAGAGTTGAATTAGCCTTTGGATATTTCACCGCAGAAGACTCTTTTATTTAAATTGATGCAAGGCTTAGTTAATTTTAGGACCTAGTAAACCTTTTTAAGTGCATTATCCTTTTATGTTATAGAGAAAGGAAAAGGGATGTAAAATTAGATGTGATTTATTGATATATTGGGAATACAAGCCCATAATTAACAATAACATTTCACCATGACAATATTAAGTTAGTCTATAGAATAATCTTCAAGCACGAATGATGTACTTGAAAGATTTTTAGGATACAATCCTAATACATTTTTATTTAGTTTTTACTTCTATCAGACTTTTAAATAGAATTAAAATCAAACTTAAGTATTAACATTTCCACTTGAGTGGCCTCAGGTGAATTACAACTTATTAAATAACTTTAAAGGGATAGATCATAATAGCAAAAACTCCAGAACACGACGAATGGTGTGAGCTAGGTATTCGGCTCAATGCTCCATGGAAAGAGGATTGATTGGGCCTCACAACCAATGATAATGGCCATCACTAGGAACCCAAGTTCAATAATGAAGATGAACATTATGGTCTTCACATTGACACTTTTCAAACCTTTTTGGTGCGGCTCCACAAACAAGAACAAATTTTAAATAGATTATTAAGGCATGTGGGTTAGGAGATAATTGACAATCCCATGCCGAATGATCGACTCGAGTGCACATCATTCTTCTGGACGGTTCTTCTTCGAACGACCGTTGAAAAACATTCACGTCAAGCGGTGTTTTTTTTAGCTTTTCCTTTTCTACTAGTGAAATTGGAGGATTCGAGGGCGTAGCAACATCATCCACCATGATTAAATTCTCACCTGCATTAACAAAAACCAAGAGGGTAACAGAAACAATGTGGTATTTACGTTCAGAAGGGTTCAAAGTTTTTTTATTTAACAAATTAGGGTAGGCGTAAGGTGTGGGAGTGACGACGGAACTTCATGAAAACTCGAACATCCTAGATCTAATGGATTCATCGAACCCTAATTTTGATGGTGGATCTAGAAGTATGTGGGGGTTTTTGTGATGCAAATTTTAATTTTAATTTGTTATGTACTACATAGTTAATTAATGTATGGAAGAAAAAATAAGTAGGGGATATCAAAAGAGTAAATGGTATGCGAGGATGTTACTTCAACCATTGAATTGATTTAGTCAAATAAGGACTCAAGGATGTTTACTTGTTACTACCAATAAATTATCCTAGTAATTAGTTATTTGAAATAATTAGGATGAAGAAGTAGGATGTGAGGGTCAACAAACGGAAGGGATAAGGATCAAGCTCAAGAACCTCATTAAGATATCCAAGATAAAGGGAAGGATGAGTCCTCTAATTTCATTCGTCATGAGGATTGTCATCCTATTTGATTAGAGGATGGAATATTTTTTATGTTTCATTGGGCCTAAAAATTCTCATCCTAAAATCAATTGGAGGGCAAATCATTCTCAATTCTCATTGGCTTTTGAAGGATGAAGAGGCCATTGATTGGAGGGGAGGATTTTAAAGCTTCCATTGGACAAGGGGAACAAGCTCAAGGAAAGGATATGGAGGTTTACCAAGGCAAAGGGGATTCTCTTGGGTTGGGGGAAGGGAAAGGGAAGAGAAGGAATGTGTGAAGAAAATATTAATTCTTATGTGTGGAAAGGTGTTGTTCATGAAAAATATGTGTGCAAGAAATAAGCATGGAAGGATTTTCATGACAAAACCTCTGGAGTTTTATTTCAAATAGTTGTTCCTCTCAAATCCACCGTGAAATTTGTGTCAAACTTAAAACAATTCTCATTTAGGAGGTGTAAAAGGTTCTTTCCAAATTTCAACATCATCGAGTTTGTTGTAAGGGAGCTACACTTGCTGAAAATAGAGGGGGTTGAAATTGTTTGTTTTTTCCTCAATCTAAGCAAAGTGATTTTTAGTCTCAAGGCTCAATTCTTGATCAAAAAAATAAAAAAAACTTATAAGATTTTGTAACATGGCTCATGTTTAAATTAATTTTTCAAAAATCCAATGCATGTTAAATTAGGAGGTTGTATGTAAATATTATGATGAATGGAACAAAAAGGGTTCAACCATCAAGCGTGACATTGAATGAACATCAACATAATGCCCCTTCACATTCCATCATGGTGAGTTACGATTCTCCCACAATGTCTTTGTATCTTCCAAGTGGACACAACGCATTAGATTTTTAGTGAACTTCATTGCATTACATTGAACCACCTTACTTATTAAACTATAACTACATAGTAGTTCCACTTCCAAGTGGGTTTTGTGAGTGCATATCTTCATGTTGAAGGTGTGCAAGAATGTGTCACACCTACTATGGACAATTTTCTAACAATAATGTTCCAATTTAAACTATAATTTTATTTGCACATTGTTACAACAGGAATGAAGCGAGAAACTTTATGACATCACAAGGAATCTGTGTTGACATGTGAAGAAAATATTTCTATACCAAAAACACAAAACTCATTATCTATACCACAAACTTCAAAAAAAGGACTTTAGCTATTGGAACCATGTATTTGTTAAGCTGAATATGTATTGTACAAATTATTATTGTGTAAACCATAATGTGGAAACATGCAGAAACAAAAAAAAAAACTACTATAGTTATTATTAAAGCCATTGTGTAAGTTGGTAAACCTCCAAGACCATTTTAAACTTCCTTTTCATATTTGTGGGATAATGGGACACAAATTAACGAATTGTCTGAGGTTTAGTGCACTAGAAGAACAACATGTATTTTCGACTGCTCTTTTTGACTAAATTTTAATCGCAAGAGACATTTTGCAACTAAAATCCTTTTAGTCACCTAAGACAAGTCGCATGTGATAAATTAGTCGCAAATGACAAAGAATATTGTATGAAAGAAAAAGTTAACAAATATATTTCATCCTTTGATTCCATTGTATACGTATTGTCACATGCGATTAATATGCAACTATTTTGGTCACAATTGAAGGCAAATCATGTGTTGCCACGTGTCTTAATATATGATGATGATGATTATTATTATTATTATTTTAAAATAATCTAAGACGTTCAATTCAAAGACTTGGATGATTTTATATTATGACACATGGCCCAATGTAAATATGCCACGTGGCATTTAAAAAATAATTTAATAAAAATATTAATATTAGGTTGGTAGGTACATAAATAGGTGCCTACAATCCTTACCTACCTACCTACCTACCTACTTAGGTAAAAAAATAAATAGGTAGGTTTTACCTTCCTAGG
>Ga0116227_10011135_pt1 | contig 15268 bp, 8 predicted proteins | sample S1TSphgellanicum_FD_89693 | JGI IMG/M metagenome (GOLD analysis project Ga0116227, IMG submission 89693) | Host-associated microbial communities from peat moss isolated from Minnesota, USA - S1T2_Fb - Sphagnum magellanicum MG | ecosystem: Host-associated > Plants > Peat moss > Unclassified... | reverse complement strand
GCCCACAGCAGCTGTTGCGGCTGCGGATTCCACTGCCAGCGTACGTTGGGCTCGACCTCGAAACCGGTATAGTCATTGTGCTCGAGTTTGGATCCGACGGTGAGCGACATGGCTGGCGCCAGCATGATCTGATCCTGCAGGAAGCCGCTATAAAGATTCTGGTCCAGCTGCGGCGGCAGAAAACGCACAAACAGCCCTCCGTCGAGCTCCTGCGTTGCTCGATATTCCGCGCCCCAGATGAATTGTTGGCGCAAACCGGCTGGAAATTGATACTGGAATTGAGCGTCATCCGTGTTCAGATCGTCAGTGAGAGCGGTGGCGGGAAAGCCCGTGTAACCTGGCGAAGGCGGGCTTGCGGGATACGGTTGGCTGAGATAAGTATGATCGTAATAGAGCTGCAGGCTCATGGTCGAGCCATTGGGCGCAAGATGCGTCCACCGGCCTAGGACGTTTCCGCCCGACAAATCTTCCTCACCGACGCCGCCGGCGTCCTCGACGCCGTGATAGATGTCTCCCTGCAGTGTGAGTCGATCACGCAGGGTGGCATCATCATCCAGGCGAAAGCCGCTTCGGCCGATCTGCCACGCGTCGAGCGCACGTGCACCGCTCGTCGTGACGTCATCGCCGCGCCCGGTGTACTGACCGTACGCACGCACGTAGAGTCCCGCGGTCGGCTCGGCGCCGAACCTCAGTTCCTCCTGATCGTCCAGTTTATTGCCCCCGGCCGCTTCGGCATGCAGTCCTTGCGTATCTCGGGCCGACTTCGTGATGATGTTGATCACGCCGTTGACGGCGTTAGCGCCCCACAACGTGCCGCCTGGCCCGCTGATGACCTCGATGCGGTCAATATCTGACAGGGGATAATCTTGCACGTTCCACAGAACACCGCCGTAGAGCGGCGTATACACTGCTCGCCCATCGATCAGAACCAATAGCTTGTTCGCCAGATCGGCATTGAAACCGCGTGCGCTGATGGCCCAGTCGTGCGCATTGATCTGCGCCACTTCGAGGTTGTCGGCAAGTCGCAAAGCTTCCGGGAGGCTCGTCGCACCGAAACGACGGATATCTTCATTTGTGATCACCTGGATGGCCGCCGCCGCTTGTATGAGGCTTTGCGGTCGCCGTGACACCGACGTGACCTGCACATTCATCAACTGCTCGAGGCTCATCTGGGACAGCTCGGCCGAGGCGGGCAAATTGAGTGCGGACGCACTGTAGCTGACGAGCTGGATGCAAAACAGGAGCGCCGTGGTCCTGCCACCGCAGGCGCGCACATGGCGCCGTGCACCGGATAGACTGTTCATCAACCCCCCTCGTGGTGCCGCGGTCGATTGATTTGTGCGGCAAGTTGCACGGGGCACGGCGGATTGTTTCCGCCGAACGTCCGGCAAATCCCCGTTCCGCGTACATCGCCGGTTTTTACGCGTTCGGCGACCGCCAGGAGACCCGAGCCGATGAGAAGGCCCGACCGCTTGGCCGCGACGGTGGAGATCTCGAAGCGCACGTGTTGTTCTTCAAGCAGAAAATTGACCGTGCTTCCCTGCTCGAGCGCGCCGGGCTGATCCGTCACGATCAGTATCGGTCGATCTTTCAGTGCCTCGATGAGGACGCTCAACTTGCCGGCGAAATCCGGACCTATATAGAGTATCTGAGCGTCCCCCAGTTGGCTTAAGCCCTGGATCGTCGCGACGCGCGCAGGCTTTCCTTGAATTGGGTGCTGTGGCAAGAACTCCTTTAGTTGTCCGGCCACATTCTCCTCGCCGAGCACTGCAATCGTGAATTGGGGAGCATTCGCCGTTGACGCCGGCCACGTCACATAGCCTGCGAAGCGGTACAAGAATATGGCCTTGACGGCTTCTTCGGGGTAGGGCGCGGCGGCATGCGCGGGGGGTGGTTGTATTCCAAACATAACCAGCGCGACGGCCAGGACGGCCATCGCCCAACGCGACGCGCAGTGTGCGCGTAGCGACCCAAGCGCGTACACCTCCGCGCGCCGACTTCGCATCAGTTATCCCCATCCCCATTTGTTGCAAGCAACGCTTCGCGTCCTTACACAAATCGGACGCTGTTCTAGCCGCAGCATATCAAATCGCGACACACGACCGCGATATCGCCCTACCCCAGACGCGGGATATGGCGTTCAGAATTGATCCTAATTATGCTTGCAGCGGCCTGAACCTGGCGTCAACATCGGGCGTGCGCAGAGAAGACTGCTCATGCCGCCTCCAACGCCGCATGCTGGAACCTCGCGACCGCCCGATCTGAAAGGATCTTCTGCAAATCCTGCGAGGAGCGGCCCTGGGGCGTGAGCCACGACTCCACATGCTCGGGTTTCACATTGATGATGCAGCGATCATGCCCCGCGGCGGCCACATCCTCCGGCGGCTCATCGGTAATGGCGGCAAAGCCTCGCACGTCCGGCTCCCCGGCCTCAGTCCAATGGGACCACAGGCAAGCGATCAGCATCGGCTGGGCGGGATTGGGGGTGAAGTGCAGCACGAGGTTTTGCGCTCTCTCCTCCGGGCCAAGTTCGCGATGCTCTTTCACATGCAGCGGCACATTTTCGTAGAAGCTCTCGACGACCATGAGCGCATGATGCGAGCCAAATTGCTCGCTCCAGAATTTCTCGAGATTATCGCGCCGGGCGTTGTACAGGCCGGGAAACTTCCTGTCGTAAAAAGCAGGCTTGCCGGCCGGGCGGCAAAAATAGCGCATCGGTGTGAGCACGTTCTCCCCGTCCTGCTTGACTATGACGCCGGTATAGACCAAGGGGAAAATTCGATTATCGGCCTCCGCCGGCTCGCTCCGATGCAGGTCCGAGAGTTTCGCAGTCAGCGATGCTATTTTATTGGTCGCGATCCTTATCTCCTCGCGCGCCTTCTTCGTGTCCTTGACATTCAATGACCGCTCGGCATTCACCAGACGCGTCTTCTGGGCGAACAGATCCTGTTCGTACTTTCTTGCCGCGCGAGATCGGTGTTCATCGATGGCGCCTCGGATGCGGCGCTGCTGCTCGGTCTTAGGATCGTCGAAATTCGCCTCGAATCCGCGCGAGATGAGAATGCTGGGATCGTCGAGTCTGCGAAAGAACAACTGCTCCGCGGCCTCGTAGTCCAAGCGAAGCCCCAACTGGCGGTCGAGTTTGCGGGCGAGTTGAATTACTTGGGCGGAATAGCACATGGGGTTCAGTCGGTGGCTTTGCCGGCGATCAAGGTCTCCAGTTGATCCGGATCGACGGGTTTGGTCAAGTGATGATCAAATCCCGCCTCGAGTGCCCGGCGCCGGTCATCCTCCTGCCCCCACCCCGTGACTGCGATCAGACGCATTCTCGTGGCCCACGGTTCCTGACGCAGCTCGTGAGCGACCTCGTATCCGCTCAAATCGGGCATGCCGATGTCGAGCACCGCGGTATCGGGACGAAAGGTTTGCGCGATCGCAATGGCGGCCCGGCCCTGATGGGCGATGCGAACCTCGTGCCCAGCGAGCTCGAGCAGCATCGAGAGGCTTTCCGCCGCATCCCGATTGTCGTCCGCAATGAGTATACGCCGACGAACGGACGCGGCCGGCGCCGGATCCGTCGAGGAAGGCGAATTAGCTTCTCGTCGTGCGAGGGGCAAGCGCACGATGAATTCGGTGCCAAAGCCCAGGCCGCTGCTGCGTGCCTCGACGGTCCCGCCGTGCAATTCGGTGAGACCCTTCACCAGCGCCAGACCAATTCCAAGACCCCCATCGGATCGGCCCGTCCCGCCATCAATCTGCGAGAACATGTCAAAAATTCCGGTGATGGACTGTGGCGCGATGCCGATCCCTTCGTCCTTGACCGACAGCGACAGAGTGTCGCCTTGGGCAGTCGCAACCAACTCGATGTGACTGCCGGGATCACTGTATTTCGCGGCATTGACCATCAGATTCGAGAGGATCTGCGACAGGCGCAGAGGATCGGCCTCGAGTAAGACGGGTTCCGTCGGTAATCTCAATGACAGCTGGTGATTCTTGCCGTTCAATGTCGGACGTACCGCTTCGACCGCGGCGTCCACCACGTCGAACAGCGCGACGGTTCGTTTCTTGAGCGTCAGTTTGCCCTGCGTGATCCGTGCGATGTCGAGCAGGTCATCGAGCAGCAGAGCCATGTGCGTCACCTGGCGCTCGATGATGATTTGCGCGCGCCGCGCGTGCGTCGTTGGAACCTGCGGCGAGGCAATGATTTTGGCGGCGGCACGAATGGGTGCCAAGGGATTGCGCAGCTCATGCGACAGCGTCGCGATGAATTCATCCTTGCGTCGATCTGTTTCGGCGAGCGCCGCCTGACTGCGCTCGAGCGCCCGCTCCGCCGCTTTGCGCTCCGTGATATCGGTCACGGCGGCCACAAACGAGCGCACCATGCCGTCCGCATCCCGGACTGGCGCGTAGATGCAGTGCATCCATCGCTGCCCAAGCTTGCCGGCATACGGAATCTCCGTTTCAAACTCGACCACCCGGCCGGCGAGTGCTTCATCCATGTAGTGGCGAATGCTTTGGTAGGCCTGCTCACCGGCCACATCGCGAATGTGTTTTCCGACACAGTCTTCGGGCTTGAAGCCGAGCCGTTCGGCATAGGCCTTGTTCACAAAGAGATAGTGGTGCTCGGGGTCGCAGCGAGCGATCGGGAAGCGCGCATAATCATTGATGATCTGCAGCTCCGCATCGCGCTGCTGCAAGGCGCGCTCGGCGCGGCGTTGTTCGGACACATCGCGAAATACCAGCACCATCCCCTGCACCTTGCCGGATTCGTCGATGACCGGCGCCCCGGAATCGGCAATCGCCCGTTCGGTGCCATCCCGGGATATCAGGATGGTATGGTTTGCGAGTTGAACTCTCCTGCCTTCCTGCAACACTTGGTGTAGAGGCAGTTTGACGGGAACTCGAGTGTCTTCTCCGAGAATTCTAAACACGTCCGTTACGGGCAGGCCTCGGGCGCTCGTTTCATCCCAACCGGTCAGCTCCGCGGCAATCGGGTTCATAAAACGGATGGTGCCGGCGACATCGGTCGCGATCACCGCATCACCGATGCTGCGCAGGGTGGTCGCGAGTTCGCGTTCCGCGAGATGGAGGATGGCTTCATCCCGGCGGGTGAAATACACGATCAACACGAGCAGCATCGCGCCGAGTCCGCCCGTGCCCCAGAGCGCCAGCGTGGCGTCGCGCCGGGCGTGGTCCCGCGTGAGACGGCGCTCAATCAGCAAGTGATCTTCCTCGGCTTGCATCTGAGCGATCAACCGACGGGCGCTCGCCATCAGATCCTCGACGCGCCCGTCAGTGAGGAGGGAGCGGACTTGGGCGGCGTTTCCGTTTCGTGCCTCGGTCAATAGCGTCTCATTGAATGCGTGGATCTCACGCGCCAGTCCTTCGAGCTGCGCGGCCAGCGGCCGCTGCTTCGGGTTATCGGAAATCAGCTGCTCGAGGCGCGCGAAGGACGGGTCGATGCGCGGGTTCGCTTCCGTGTAGGCCTGCAATGCGCGATCTGAACCGAGGAGAGAAAACCCGCGGGCCCCGGTTTGCGCATCGATCAGAAGCTGAAGAATCTGCAACAGCTCGTACCGCACTTGATTGGTGTGCGCCACCCACCCACCCCAAATTTCCTGCGTTCGGAAATTCCACGTGGCAACGCCGCTCATCGAGAGCAGGAGCGCAATCGATACGACCAGCAAGGAAATCAGTCGCAATGACCAAGGGCGATTCGTCGCGGAGGCGAAGGCCCGTTCGCTAATACGTAAGTCAGCCGAGACGGGCTTCCAGCCCGAACCATCTACCATCGCCGCAACCTATCGCAAATTCCGGGTTTCGCAAGTGGCGGCTGCTCATGTTGCAGCGCAAGGTTCGTTGACCACTGTGCCGGGGCCTCGTCTGTGCGGTATCGAACAGTAGGGGGCGTCTGCGCCACGTAGCATTTCCAGCAGCGTACGGAAGAAACTCAAAACGAAAAGGGTATGTACCGTGGAGAAGCGCTGGCGCGGAAAGGAAAGTCGGTGGGGTGATCGGGTCGGAGTCAACATACCAGTCCAAGTGTCGGCGAACGCCGTGAGGAGTACCTACGGCTGCATCGAGAACCTCAGTTTGAGCGGCGCACTCGTGAAGGCCGAAGTGGATGTAGGGCTGCACGCGCTCATTCAAGTGACCTTCAACCTGCCATCGCCGGCGCAGCGAACTGCGCCGATCACGGCCTATGTATCCCGAAAGACCGAGGAAGGGGTCGGTGTCGAATGGTGCCAATTCGGACCCACTGCCATCAAAGACCTGCTTCGGGCACCTGCTATTCCGGCGGCGTCGCGCCTCAAAGCACCCCCATGAGTTCGGCGACGCTTCCAATCGCGACGTCGGCCCCGGCGGCGAGCAACGATTTTTTCGTCGCCTCGATGCGTGCCTCGCGATCGGCAGCGGGCAATGCAAACAGCGCCTCCGCGGACAGCCCGACGCCGTTGCCCGATGCCGCCACTCCGACGGTAAAGCAGCCGGCCGCCCGGCCCTCCGCCACCCCCGACTCAGTATCATCCACCTTCACCACCCGCGACAGCGGCCACACCCCGAGCTCGGCGCAAGCCTTGTAGATCATCAACGGGCTCGGCCGGCCAACCGGCGTCTCTCCCGAGCAAACCAGGTGATCCGGCACATAGCCCTGCGCGGCCGCCTCACTCAGGACGGGCGCCATCATGTCGCGCGTGTAACCGGTGGAGGAGGCGACCTTCACGCCCGCGGCACGCAGCGCTTCGACCGTGGAACGGGCGCCGTCGATGAGCCGCGCGGCGCGTGCCGCTTGATCGCGCATCAGCGGACCCAAGTCGGTCATGAGGGCCGCGACATCCGTCTCGGCCGGCGCAACGCCGCGGGCCTCTTCCCAGCCCTTGGCAACCGCGGGATCCCGCAGGAGCGCACGCACGTGATCTTCCTTGGCCCTGCCCATGTCGCGGCGCGCCAGGGGCTCGCTCAAGGCGACACCGCGCCGTGCAAAGGCCTCTTTCAAGGCGATCACCGGCGCCTGGCAGCCGAAATCCACCATGGTTCCCGCCCAATCCAGGATGACGAGATCGAAGCGATCACCTATGGCCATTACACGCACTCCCGCCGAAAAGATCGGCAATCACTTCTTCGCCAATGGCAAATCCGGTCGATGCGCCGGAGCCGCTGGTGATCATGACGATGCGCACGCCGGGCGATGGCGCATCGATCAACATCGTGCGATCGGCCGCCGAGGCATACGTTCCCGTCCAACGTTCGAGCACCGTCGGCGCGGGGTGTCCCGTCGCGGCTGCGAATTCCCCGAGAATCAGTTGATCGACGTGCTCGCTCGCAAAGGGATCCGGCGTGGCGGCATAGTCGTGGCTGTCGCCGACGATGAGACTGCCATCGGCGTTTTGAACGGCGATGAGATGGACTCCGTGCGCGAGTTCCCCGGGCTGCTCGGCCTCGAGCCGGGAACGCAATGGCGCCGCTTCCGGCAGCCGTGAATAGCCCGCGTAGCGCAGCAGTCCCAAGTCTGACATCACGGCGCCGGGCAGGCGAAAACCTGGATTCGCGAGCCGCAGCATCTGCAGCTTGCAGCGCGTCAGGTCGTAGCGTGCGAGTCGTTCCGCAAAGAGTCCGGTCAGATCATCGCCCGGGCACACGATGACCGCCCCCGCCTGCACCGGGCCTCGGGAGGTCTCGAGCCGCGGCGGCTCGGCCGAGAGCACCGTCGTCTGACGCAAAAACTCCACGCCAAAGCGCGCGCCCAGCCACGCCGCGATCCGCGGGATTGCGGTTCGCGAGTCGACCCGGATGTCGGTCGAACTCACGAGTACCGCCTGCGTGTCCTTGGCCGTAAGCGCGGCACAGCGCGCGTGCGCGGCGGCAGGACTCAAGATCTCGCAGCCCTCACCCATTTCGGTTTGCACAAAGGCCTCGAGCAGCGGCAACGCCTCGGCACGGCGCGTGGTGAGCCACAGACCCCGTTGCAGGATCGGAATTGCCGCCTCCTCCGCCACTTCCCGCCAGATGGCACACGTGCGGCGGGCCCGGTGCCACGTCGCGCCGCGCTCCTGGCCGCTCACCGTGATGAAGCCGAAATTGCGCACCGACGCGCCGTTCGCCTGGGCATCACGGTCGATCACGACCACGCGCAGCCCCTTCCGTGCGGCCGCCCGAGCGCAGGCCAGCCCGATGATTCCGGCGCCGACGATCGCCACATCAAATGCGCCGGACATGACCGATGGTGAGTGCATGCGTCATTGCGTGGTCACAATTTAACCCGAAAGGAATGCGGCACGCATTAGAATCGGGGCATCCTCGTGACCAGCAAACTCCATCACATGCTCGAGAGAGCGAACCCCCTGCTGTTCACGGCCTTCGCCGGTCTCGCGGGATTTTCCGCCTACTTTTCGATGTACGCGTTTCGCAAGCCGTTCTCGGCCGCCCTCTACGGTGCGGTACCGGGATGGCATTTCGCGCTCGATTACAAAATCGCCCTCGTGCTCGCACAGGTGGCCGGCTACGCGGTCTCCAAGTTGATTGGCGTGAAAATGATCGCCGAAATCGCTCCGAACGAGCGGGCCCGCGCCATCGTGAAACTCATTCTTCTCGCCTGGGCGGCGCTGCTGCTGTTCGCGGTGGTACCGCCACCGTGGAATGTCCTGGCGATGTTCTTGAACGGCCTGCCGCTCGGATTGATCTGGGGGCTGGTGTTCGGTTTCATGGAGGGCCGGCGAACCTCCGAGGTGCTCGGCGCCATCTTGTGCGCGAGCTTCATCTTGTCATCCGGCGCCGTGAAATCGGTCGGTAAACTCTTGATGGATGCGTGGCATGTGAGCCCGTTCTGGATGCCGGCGGCGACCGGCGTGCTCTTCTTCCCGCTTCTCTGCCTGTCGGTGTGGGCATTGTCGGAACTGCCGCCGCCGACGCCGCGCGATGAATCGGAGCGGGTGCGGCGCGGGCCCATGGACCGCCCGGCGCGAGCACGGTTCCTCGCAAGGTACGGCGGCGGAATTGTGCTGCTCGTCGTCGCCTACGTGCTGACCACCGCCGTGCGGGATTTCCGCGACAATTTTGCGGCGGAGATCTGGGCCGCACTCGGCTTCGGAGATGCAGCGGCGGTGTTCACCGAGAGCGAACTGCCGGTGGCCGTGCTGTCATTGACCGTGCTCGCTGTGATCATCGCGGTCCGCGACAACGTGCGCGCGTTGCTCGTCATTCACGGCGTCGTGGCCGCCGGATTGGCGCTGCTCGGGATGTCCACCCTGGCGTATCAGGCGGGTCTGCTGTCGCCGCTCGCCTGGATGATCTTGAGCGGTGGCGGTCTGTACATGGCCTACGTGCCCTTCAACGCCATGCTGTTCGATCGTCTGATCGCCGTCAGCCGCACGGTGGGCACGGCGGGGTTTTTGATTTACATCGCCGATGCCGCAGGCTACGTGGGAAGCTGCGCCCTGATGATCTGGCGCAACTTCGGACTCGTGCAGCTCGATTGGCTGCAGGTGTTCATGGCGAGTGCCTACGGCGCGAGTATTCTCGGCATCCTCCTCGTGGGTTCATCGGCGCTCTATTTCGTGCACAAGGCGCGCACGGCGCAGCCCTACGATGCCGCGCCGGCGTCCCGCCCCGTCGGTCCTTGAAGACTTTGCGCAGCGGGAGCCGGCTGGATTTCATGCTCGAGGCGACGGCGGTGGGCTCGCGCGCCCGTGCAGCGCGCCTTCGGACCCGGCATGACGACGTGCTGACTCCCACGTTCATGCCGGTGGGCACGCACGCGGCGGTGCGTTCGCAGCGCCGCGAAGATCTCCTGTCGAGCGGGGCGCAGGTGCTGCTCGCCAACACCTACCATTTGTTGTTGAGGCCGGGCATTCCGATCCTCGAGAAATTCGGCGGGATCCATGGCTTCATGAATTGGCCGCGGTCCGTCTTGACGGATTCCGGCGGCTATCAAATATTCTCATTGCCCGGCGCCCGTACCCTCTGCGAGGAGTACGCCGAATTCACGAGTTACGTCGATAACACACGGATCCGGTTGAGTCCGGAACGCAGCATCGCGACGCAAAAGGTGATCGGCTCGGACATCATGATGGCGCTCGACCACTGCGTGCCCTCCACCGTCGAGCACAGCGTGGCACGCAGCGCGATGGAATTGACTCATCGTTGGGCGCATCGCAGCCTCGATGCGCGCGGCGACTCCGCGCAGGCGCTGTTCGGCATCGTGCAGGGCGCCCGTTATGCGGATCTGCGCATCGAGAGCGCACGCGCCATCACCGAGCTGCCGTTCGACGGTTACGCCATCGGCGGTCTCGCGGTCGGAGAGAGCAGCGCAGAGCGCGAGGATTGCACCGCGACCGTGACCGAGTGGCTGCCGGGCGATCGCCCGCGCTATCTGATGGGGGTCGGCACCACCCGTGACCTGCTCGAGGCCGTGCACCGCGGGGTCGACATGTTCGACTGTATTTTGCCGACCTCTCTCGCCCGGCAGGGCGTGGCATTCACGAGTCTGGGACGACGCGACCTCAGGCGTGCCGCTTATCGTGATATGGAGGGTCCGCTCGATACGGCCTGCGGTTGCTACACGTGCACGACGTATTCCATCGCCTATCTCTATCATCTGCAACGCGTGCACGAGAGCCTGGGTTGGCAGCTCCTCGGGCTTCACAACACGCATTTCTACCTGCAATTGATGCGCACCATGCGCGCGCACATCCTGGGCGGTACCTGGCTGCCCTTCTATCAGACGCAACGCGCCGTGCTCGATGCGCGCGACAGCTATGGCAAGCCTCCCTCCCACGTCACGCGGGCGGCGCTTCGCAAACTCAAATTGAAGCGCGGACGATACGAGGTCATCGTCCGCGATGAGATGGGCTACATTCGCGACACGGCCTCCGGCGAGGTGATGCACATGGGCAGCGGTGATGAGGCTCGAACGCTCTACGTGGAGCAGTCGCGGCTCATCGAACGATTGCACGACGGGGCGGCCGAACCGCTCATCGTTTGGGATGTGGGGCTGGGCGCCGCGGCCAATGCCATGGCGGCCGTCCTCGCGGTGGAAGGTGCGGCGCCGCCGACCGCGCGGCGGCTGACACTGGTCAGCTTCGAGAATGACTTCGACTCGCTCAAGCTCGCGCTCGACCATCCGAGACTGTTCCACTATTTGCGGCATGCGGCGCCGCATACGCTGCTGAAAAAAAACCGCTGGACCAACCATTCGTCGACGATCGACTGGACGCTGCTGCCGGGCGACTTCGCCGTCCGCAAATTCGATGCGCCCGTGCCCGACCTCATTTTCTTCGATCCGTTCTCCTACAAGGCTGACGGCGCCTTGTGGACACTGCCGGCGTTTCGCGAGCTCGCGCGGCTGTGCTCGCAAAGACCGGTGGAGCTGTTCACCTATACCGGCTCCACGGCCGTGCGCTCCGCCATGCTGGCGGCGGGCTTTTATGTCGCGAAAGGCCGCGGCACCGGACTCAAAGCTGAAACCACGATCGCGTTATCCGCGCCCGCCGCGGCCTTGCCGCTCCGCCACGAATTGCTGGGGGCGGACTGGTTGGCCAAATGGCGGCGCAGCGACGCGAAGGCCCCGTTCGGTTCGCGCGCCGATGATGCCTCCTCGTGCGATGCCGTGTCCGAACATCCGCAGTTCAAAGCGCCGACCGCAGGGCCTGTACTCCCGCGATGAAATCCGCCGAGCGGTAGGCGTCGACATCCTTGACCAGCCGATACAGGGTGTCGAGTTGCGGGCGAAGCCGCGTGGCCTGACCCAGATCAATCAGCAGCAGTTCGGCCGCCATGACCGCCTGCTCCGCGCCTAGGTAGTCGCGAAATTCGCCGTCTGACCCTGCTTGCAGGATGCTTTGCAGGATATTCGACGTCTGCGCCGCGGTCCACGGGTCGCCGGCAGCGCGCGGCTGCAGATGCTGCACCACCGTCTGCAGCTCGCGGGCGCCCGCGGCGACCTGCTCGCGGCTGACCAGCACCGCGCGCTGCAGGGCTTGCGCGCGCTCCAGCAGGCGCGCACCCTCCTGCGCATCGATGGCGCGCGCGATGATCCAGCTCATGCGCCAGTACGCGTCGTTGAGCGGCACCATGCCGGGAGCGTTCAGCTGGGTCATGGCGCGCCGCCGCCATTCAGGACGCTGCATGGAGGAATCGTGACAGGCGGCGCAGTTGAACAAGGACAGTTCCGGAAACACACCGGCTTTGCGCACGAATTCTCCCTGCAGCGACTCGAGTTGCAGGACGGTCGCCTGCAGCTGCCCCCCGGCCCAGGTTTGCGTGTGATTGAACGCGGGTTTGCGCCGGCGGTAATTGGCGTCGACCGTGTAGTGCGGCGGCTCGAGTGCGAGATAGGTGTCCATTTCGAAGCTCAGGCGCGGATGACCGGCGCCCATCATGTCGTGCGTCGCTGCCTTGTCGGCGTTGCCGACGTGACAGGATTCGCACAGCAGTGCGCGCTCCGCGAGGTTCGCGCTCGGATACAACCCCGATCCGACATCGTTCTGATAGGTGGCTTTCGCGGTCGCGTGGCTCGCGATCCAGCGTTCCGCGCCGCCATGGCAGGCCTCGCAACCCACGCCGTCCGTCACGGAGAACTTCGCGCCGCGCCGCGCGGACGCGACGTTGTCCGAATGGCAATCCAAACACACCTTGGCGCTCTCCGCGGAGGCCAGGCCCAGTTTGGCCGCGATCGAGCGGCCGCGCGCGCTCGTCAGCGCCTGGAACGCCTTTGCATGCGCATCCTGGTGCGACCAGGTGACGAACTCGTTGAGCAGCACCTTGTAGTTCGGGTTGGGGGTCACCGAGCCATGGCAGAGTGACGACGCACAACTGGCGACGCCGAGATGCTTGTCGGTCGACTGATACGGCAACGGGGCCGCGACGGCGGCATGGCAGAGCATTCCGCCGAGGAGCAAGGCGCGGCCGCGGAGCAGCGCAGTCATGCCGCCCGTTTGGCGGTTCATTTGGCGACGGGCTGCGCGAACCATGGTTGTCCGTCGACATCGAGATACAGTTTGCGCATTTCCGCGAGCGTAAAGGGTCCGGAACCGCGCCGGCCGAAAACCGCAATCTGATGTCCGGTCTCATCCACCGCGCGATCGCGATCGAGCCCCTTGGAGAGCGCCAGCGCCGGTGTGCGCGTCAGGTAGCTCGCGATGATCTCCGGTTTGGGTTCGGGGCTGAAGCCGTAGAACTTCGGCTGAGTGGCGGGCGAGGTGAGCTGGATGACCTTGAGGCCGCCGACGCCATCGGCGACATAGGCAAACAGCGACGCGTTGGTCGACGCCACCACCACATCGCGTGCGTCGCGCAGATCTCCGCCACCGTTGAAAACCTGCGCGAGCCGCAGGCTTTCCGGCCGCTCCACATCGACTACGCCTAAGCCTTGGCGGCCGGCCGCCACATACGCGTAGGTGCGTGCCACGTAGACACGCTGCGCATTCTCGAGCGGGACGACATTGTGCGGCGTCAGTCGTGGATGAGCCGGATCGGTCACGTCGATGGCTTGCAAGCCGTCGGCATCGGTCACGAACAGATACCGAAACTGCAGCGCCGCGGCGCGGCCGTCATGCAGCGGCACGACGCTCATCACCGCCGGCGCCAGCGGCGCATCGAGGTTCAAGATGACGAGTCCGGCATCCGCGATCACATAGACAAAGTGGCCACCGATGGTGATGTGGCGGGCGCCGTTGAGAATGCCGCCGGGGTTGAAGGTGAGCGCGCGGGAGAGGACATTGTTGCGCGGATCGCCGTCGGAGAAGGTATTGACGTCCGTGAGTATCAATCCCTCGCGGCGATCCGTGATCAGCGCATAGTTATAGAGCGGATGAATGGGCCGCTCCTGATTATCGCCGCTCATGAGCGCGCCTCGATTGCGCGGCGGATCGATCGGCTGGTTGGTCGGCAGCGCGACGCAGGAGGCGTCGCTCGTCGCGAGGCTCGCGCCGGAGGCCGTGAAGGTCTGGCTATAGTCCTTGTTGCCCACGTTGGCGGCGTCGTAAACCTGCAACCCACGCCTTCCCTCGGCCGCATACAGATACTCGCCGCGCAACTGCAGACAGCTCGCCGCGCCGCCCGCGTGATCCTGGGCGTGCTGCAGGCGCCGCTGGTTGTCCTGATGGCGCTTGAAGTAGTCGGGGTATGCATAGCGGTGCAGATAGCTGCCGATGACCGCCTGGGGTTCCTCCCATTCGGTCACCTGCACGGCGCTGATGCCGCCGGCCGTGCCGACCCAGGCGTCGTAGCCCACGAAGTTGACGAAGTTCGTGCCCTGCAGCAGCAGCTGCGCCATGATGGCATTGTTATCGCCCTGCGCCGACAGATGGCAGTCATCGCAGGTCTTGGTTTCCGCCGTGCGCTCGGTATGCGGGTAGTGCGGATTGAACGCCTGCGAGCTGTAGCCGCTCGCGGAGATCGGCGGCTGCTGAATATAAGTGTGCTCGCGGTTCGTGTTGGTCGCCGAGACCACGAGTGCGGAGCTCGAGCGCACCGGCGCGATCTTGCCCCCGTCGGCGCCGCCGCGCCGACCGAGCATGAACATGTCGTCGCGCGCGACTTGCGGGTTGTACGTCGCAAACACCCGGGCATCTCCGCCCTCGTAGTGATGGCTCGGGGTTTTCCAGTTGGTCTCCGTGGGCAAGTGACAGCCGCCGCAGCTCGTGGTCCATGAGGTGTGGCAGCTGTAGCATTCCATGTTGTCGTTGCCGTGCGCCAGATGCGCATCATCGACGTCGGCGCCCCAGTGCTGGGTGGCGGTGTCCCGGCTCATGAGCTTGGCCTGCGCGGCGCGCACGTTGTAATCGGCGGACGCCGGGTCAACGGTGTTTTTCACCAGTTTGATCCGCCATTCGCGCGCCGGGTCGACGAGCGAGCGTTGATACAGATCCGTGCCGCGCCACTCGAAGCGCTTGCGGCCGTCGGGATTTCGCAGCAGCGACAGATCGGTGCCACCCGGCGGCGCGGCAGGCCCTGAACTGCGCAAGCTCGGCAGGCTTCTCACGGTGCCATGGCAATCGACACAGTCGATTTCGATGGCGGTGGCCACTTCGCCGTAGATATAGCCATTGCCGTGGGCGTCCTGCGCGAAATGGCAATCCACGCATTGCATGCCTTTCTCCATGTGGATGGAGGTGAGCTGCACCGCTTTGTGAAACTTGTCCGGGTCCGTATCGCTCACGGGCTGTGCGTCCTTGTCCAAGAGCGTGCCGTGCCGGTCCCGTTTGAAGACCGCGCGGAAATTCCAGCCATGGCCGTGATAGTCGGCGAACTGCGTGTCCTGCAGCTGCGG
>Ga0116227_10011133_pt1 | contig 15272 bp, 13 predicted proteins | sample S1TSphgellanicum_FD_89693 | JGI IMG/M metagenome (GOLD analysis project Ga0116227, IMG submission 89693) | Host-associated microbial communities from peat moss isolated from Minnesota, USA - S1T2_Fb - Sphagnum magellanicum MG | ecosystem: Host-associated > Plants > Peat moss > Unclassified... | reverse complement strand
AGTCTAACCACGACAACGGATGAAATGAGAACGTAAAAAGTAAAAGAATTTGAAAACTTGGAAAGAGGGTGGATGAAATGAAGGAAAAGAAGCCATGACCCAAGAGAATTGAAATCCTTGACAAATAAAGGTTAAAACGAAGGCTAGTAAGTGTAAATCCAGGAAATAGAATTCTAGGAAAATAGATGAAATGCACCTTGAGAAAACGTTGTTGTTGCTGCAGAAGCACCACCAATTACTTCTGCACTTGTCTTCTGTTCTTCTTCCTTCCCTCTACCTCTTGCACTTTCTCTTTTTTTCTCTCTTTCTTTCCTTCTTGTGCATACCATCCTGTCTCCAGACGATCTTCACACTCAAAATCGGTAGCGTGAAAAGAGCATACCAAAGGTTAACGGGATAATAAAAACATAACACCAATGCACATTCCGTAAATACGCAAATCCGAAATACGGATACAAACCGAACTACGTAGCCATTCAATGTCAAGGTCGTCCTACACCTACCAGTCTCTTACCAATTGGTTAATTACTACCTACCGTCCTCGTCCTGACGCTCGGAGAAACACAGGGCCTGGGCGGTTGGGGCTGCAATTATTATAAGCCCGAGTGCTTCACCTTTATTGCCATACAACTGTTGCTCCATTCCCTTCAAGAGCGCGCCTATTCTTTTGCTACACCTTTTCCTCCCTCCCCAAAAAGCTAAACTGCTATCATGTGCAAGTCTCGCTATATTTAGCTACTGTCCATCCGGATTAAGGGGAAGCTTCACGATGTCCTCGCTATATTTAGCTACTATCTGCAGCTACTGTCCGTCCGGATTCAGGGGAAGCTTCATTCTTCCTTTACTATATGTAATATGAAAAAGTCAAATAAGGCAAAACAAAATGAAGAAGAAAAAAATTGATTTAGTTTGTGGGCAATACAATATTTGCAAATGGGTAACATTTTTAAACCCATAAAGATTGATCCAAAAAATTAATTAATTAATTAATTATAAAAATTTCCCATTTTTTATGTAGTTGAAACGTGTCAAAATTGGTTTCTGGTTTCAAATTCTACATCATTCAAGGATTTAATATTTTTATTAAATCAATTGATTTAAACCATAGATTGCATGTCTCTCAACTACTGAATTTTTTGTGCAAATTTTGCATCTTCACATCAAAAAAAATTCACAAATGGTTATGGCAAAAACAAGCTTGTGTTGCCATATTTAGATTGTGAGTTCTAGCAATTTTTTGATCTACACATCATGATTGCAAATTGTCTTAAATGTCTTAAATATTAATATTTTGTTTCATATGAAAAGAAAAACATGTCTTGATATATTTTTTTAACCATTTAATCACACTCTACAAACAAATCAATATGAAATTCAATTATAATTATAATTTAAAATAAATTATTAAAAATATTTTAATATATAATTTTGTGATTTTCATTTTAATAATAAATTGAATTAATTACTTTATTAATTAATTAAAATAAACATAATACTATTAAATTTTCATTGAAACTTTTTTGTAATCTTTAAGTAAACACCTTTTGATTGAATTAGAAACATTGAAAATCAACACTGAAAATGAAATATCCATGAAAATATGTTTACATTATTTTTTATGAATGTTATGTATATGAAATTATGTAGATTTTACTAAATTAATTTTACACATCAAATTCATTAATATATAAAAGTCATTGGAAGTATGGTAAGAGTGACATTGGCTTCCAAAAAAATTACTTTTAACAACAAGGGGCACAAAAATGAACATCATGAATGTCAAAAATATTAATGGTCTAGAAAGTGAAATTTGAATTTCATATTCTAGAATTAATGAAAGTGGAAATAATTTCATGGACAATCTATACAACTATGGATTACTAATGTTTGATAACTAATTTTTTACAATTATTTATTTAAATAAAACTTAAATATATAAATATGTTGGCCTTATGTTAATTGATTGTCACTAATAATGTGAAATAGTGCAAAGCCCAAGTAAATAAATTACTTAAAAGATCTTAAAGATGTTTAACTTTACATGTAACATGTTATCCTTGCATGTGACTAAAAACTCAATTAAAATCTGGTGAATTTTTTACCAAATATTTGTTTTCCTCAAAATGTTGGTGATTTGTTTTCTAGAAAAAACAACGAGTTTGTGACAAAAAATTCTCCTTTTACCTCTTAAGGTTGCCTGGATCCAAAAAATATCAATGACTCTTAAGTGCTTAAGGTGTTATTCTCAACTGTGGTATTTGAGTTATGTTTTTATTTTGTTTAAGTTTGGGCAATGGTAGTCCTGGATGACATACATTGACCCAAAATAGACACAACAAAACATGTGTGAAACCTTGCAACATAACTTTCTTCATCTTCATGTTTTCCCATGTTATAGTTTGCGTTTGAACTACACACTTGGTATAATTATTTATTTTCAAACACACATGACATATTTTCTTCCATTAAGAATAGGTAACCATGGTATGATTTATTTTGCATATCAATCATAAAATTCGCAAATCTTCTCAAAATGTATGTTTTCTATAAATGTGTTAGTTAGGGTGCTTAGTTGTTGGCCTTGCCTACCAAGGCAAGGATATTGTGGTTAGATTCATTATAGAGTTTAGTAGCTAGGGGCTTATAAGCTACTAGATAATAAGCCCCTAGATAATAGGTCTATTTCGAGATGAGGATTCTTGAAAGATGATATTTTGTACAGTAGCCTCCCACTTAAATACGCACCCATTTAAGTACGCATTTTATGACAAAAGTTTTAGGGATCAACATTTTTTAATGGAACATATCATGAATCATCATCTGGCGCATGTTTTGGTTTTGTTTGCGTCTGGCTTTGAGGACGACTGCTCGAACCTTGGCCTGGAACTTTTCAAATGATTTTTTGAGATCGTCGAATGCTTCTTCAACTTTTGTTTGAACGTTAGAGCAGAGCAGTTGATCCTCAATATCGAGAATCTGCTTATACAAAGACTCAAATCCATGAAATTCAATTCTATCTTGTGACTCGACAATCTGCTCTGGTTGATTAACATCGCTATCTTCATCAAGCCCTGCTTCATTAATCTTCATCAATTCCAACAGCTCTTCGACGTCTTCCAACACTGCTACGGCATATTCTTCATTGCTTTTGTCATCAATATGAACAAATTCTTCCAGTTCTAATTGGTTGATCGATAAATTTAAGCTTTCGATGGTTTGGGCTAACTCAGTGGCAATGACGTTATTTTCGCTCTCAGCCCTTGGTTCCGATTCCAAGTTCATGAGCTCCGCCTTACTGAATGCATTTTTGATAGAGCTTGATGAGACGGAATCCCAGGCTTCTTTTACATAGCTTGCGCCATCCAATAGGTGCACTGGATTTTCGTAAGAAACTCCTGCTGCACCTCGTCATAGTCGTTTTCCCAATTCTTTTTTCCGTTGCTTTAATTGCTTGTCAAGCTCGTAGAAGTCGAGGATATCCTTGAGATATAAATATTTGTATCGTTTCTTGAGAGTGGCGATGATTCCCATATCACAAGGCTGTTTCCAGCTGGTACAGTTCAGAGGAAAGAATACTACGTGGATGTTGTCGCGTTCGAAGGCGTCGAAGTGTCCCAGCGCATCATCCATCAGTAAGAAAACAAGACGTCCTGTTCGTCTTTTGATTTCTGGAAAAGACTTCGTTGAACCATTTCTAGCAGGTTTCCATGTCCATCCATGCTTTCGCTTGATTGAAATAAGGAACTGGCCAGTGTTGGTCTTTAATACACGCTGGTTCTTTCGGCTTTCCAATCATTACGCAAGGAATTTTATGTGTTCCAGATGCGTTGGTGCAAACTATTAGAGAAACACGATCTTTCGCTTTCTTTTTGCCTCTAGTGCTTGAAATGTCCTTGTTCGGCATCAGAATGGAATATTTGGGAAACAGACAGAAAAACAATCCAGTCTTGTCCATGTTGTAGACGTTCTCAGGGTCGTATTAAGCGATGATAGAGTATAATTCTTCTAACGCTGATAGTAATTCTGGGTCATTTTTGTCAACCTCAGCTCCTCCATGAAGACGCATTTTCTGTAGACCTCGGCGTGTCCTGAAACGACTAAGCCATTGCCATGAAGCTTTAAAGTCTGAATCGGAAATAAATAATGTAGAAGCAATACTTTTCGCTTTCACAATGGCGAGAGATGGCAATACAGGGAGCCTGGCACGGCGCATGCTGTCAATCCAAATGTACAACATATCTTCAAGTTTGGTAAGTTGTCCAATTGAAGCTCTGAAGGTCTTTTGTTTAGCTTCTTCGGAGAGTAAAGCAGATCGTTCAAGAATTGAATCTCATTACTCCCAGACCTTCCGGATAGCGCCTTCGTTAACATCGTACTCACGCGCTAGAGCACGTTTGCTTGGAGGGTTCGTCTTGCTCAGTTTTGAGATGATCTTGCAACGTTGGGACTCATTCAAGCGCTTGCCGATCAGTTTCTTCGACATTGCAGCGAATCGTAGGTGATTTGGGAATGGAACGTCTAAAGTACGCACCTACCGGTAAAGTACGCACAAAACTTCGAGGTTTAAGTCGCGTACTTAAACGGGAGACTATTGTATTGTGTTGAAACTTGAAATTAGTTCTAGAGTTATAACATCTTGAAGGGTTTTGGTTTCATTTAGAGGATTCGTTGAAGATTATACTTTTGCATGGTGAAATATTTGAGTTTCCATAATTCTTCTTTTGCTTTAAGATATGTTTTGATGTAAATCACAAGGCCGCAGTGTGACACGCTTCAATTTTAAATGTATTAATTTTCACCATTTATTACATTTTGTGAAAATGCTTTATAAAATCTCCTTGGTATTGTTGATGCATGACATTCATCAAATAAAAAAGTTGGGAGTTAAAACCATATGCCATTTATTTGTCAATGATGGTGAATGGATTACTTTTTATTGGGCATCTTACTCTTCTGAAAGGTTGCGCCATTTTGATACCCTGATCTCTTTATAATTTTGCTCAATTTGTGTTTATTTCAGTTTAATGCTAATTTACTTCGAAAATGAAAACTTGAGTCATCTAACAACAAAATGTTCGCTTAGAATAAGAACTAAAGTATGGTCCAAATAATATACCAAATAGAATGGTGTAAACTTGATGTTATATATAACCCAATGAAAGCACATATAAACTATATGTGTGCGACTGACAATAACTCCATTGACATACTCTCTTTTTGGTGTATTTTGTAAGTCTTTGGGAGTTCATGACAATGATCAAGATCTTGGCATCGACAAGATGACCACAATCAAAATATCACCAGAACAAAACCCTAGGCTGTATGAACCACCAAACTGCAATCTGAATTTGTGTGATTCCTTACAGGTGCAAGAATTTCTAGTTTCTCGTTCAAGGATTGTTTTGACTGTACAATTGTGCTATTCTCTCTGTACAAGCCCAGCCCAGCCCATATTGCATATGTTTCAATATGACCTGACCAAATGCTCTCATGGCAGATTTAATATTTCTGCTCCACCAACACTAGGGTGTGGCAGTGTAAATCACCAGCTGAATGAAGTAGTTGCAACTCTTACCCAAAAGTAGGAGTTGTCATGAGACCAAATCCCACCTCCAGATGCAGCCATCCTCACAGCAGCACAAGATCGTGCTGCATCACCCGATGAAACCCACCAACCACCACTATAAAACTTTGAGGAAACAGAGCTTGAGGACATTTAGCCCTTCTCTCAATCATGTTGATTCTTCTTGGTATTGTTGCTTGCTATCTATAATATACCACCGAAAGGATGTCACATAGCACTGTCTTTTACCATTGGGCTTCTTCATTCACAAATACATAAATAAGAGGACTAACCTTCCATCATATGATGTGGCTGTCTGGCGAATTGGAGACTTGCAATGTGAATGTGATAACCTGCCATTTCCATGCAAGATCTTGAAAACTACAGCTATCTTTCAGGTTAAAGGAAAGAAGAAAAAAGAAAGAGAGTTTTTTAATCTTGTAATACAGAGTAGATTTACTTGGCAATCAGAGTAGGTGGGCTAGTTTGTGCCTCCCAGACCAACACTTTCCCATCTCGGTTTCCTGTTCAAGAAGTATGAGACAAGTTATGACCACGGTTTTTCAGTTTTTCAGTTTTTGAAGCAGATATGCAAATAAAAGATTGATTTTGACTAAAGAAGCATAATTGACAGATAGAAAAAGATACCCCCAGCATAGAAATCACAAAGATTAGCCCTCTCTAACATAATATGTGTCAACAAGTTACCAATTACAAGTGTGTTGAAGTGAAAGTCACAAGAAAACTTGATGAACCAGATGTCACAATCTGGAACAGGATATTTCTGAAGTACATCTACTTTGCCCTGTTGATAAGCACAAATTCATTAGGCTTGCTCTCGAGGATGTTAGTGAAAATCAATCAGAAATTAGGAACCCGACTTCAAGGAGGAGATCTTCACTTCATGCCAACTAACAAAAACACACTTATTATGCTTCTAGTATATAGTTCAGAATACACAGGCCACATGTTTTGAGGCAAGTCCCTCTGTTGGAGTGAGCACAGCACAAAGAGCCTTAAATACACCGAAAAAAATGACTGAAAAATGTGCATACTTCATTAGCAGTGATACCAGGCTCTTTGTAAAGAGGCTCCCATAATACTATCTCATTGTCCACACTCTGCACCCCACACCCCCATTCCAAATAAGTACTTCAGGAGATCCTATTAAAGTTACCCAAATAATCGATGGAAGCTGCAATCCACTCAGATTGTTAGAAATGTTTATGAAATGTGCCTGGAGTTCTCTAATGCTCAGTGTTTAATACGATTTTCCACTTTCAAAGACTTCCAAAACCAAATGTTGCACAGAATTTACCTTGGACAGAATAAAGTCACCAAGCCAGCGTGTGCAATCCACATAATTGGAATGGACCAGAGCATTGAACAACTGCCCTCCACAGCCCACTACATCTTCTACCTTAGTGCTCCCCTAATTTGATGTCACCATTGTACAGTTACCAGATACATACTTGGGAATCAATATAACAGCTTTGAGAGCTCTTGCATTTACTATTTGTGGTTCTCAGCACGAAGACAAATATGCTCAAGGTTTCTTCACCCACAGGATATATGCAACTGTCCAGAAGATGGCATACCGGGAACTGGACATACTTTGTGGGAAACTTGGAGGGTATCTCTGACCATGTCAATGACATCTCCACATACCTCCAAAATTCTGCACCCATTATCACCATCCACACCACCCAGAATTAGGACAGCAATTCACCCAAATCACCCAGCAAAGAGGCAAAAACTGCTGACGGGCACTCTACATGTGCAAAGGAGAATGGAGTTCTCACCTTTCAGAGACCAGATCTTAATGGTATTATCCATACCACAGCTGGCTATCTTAAGAACGTCTGATGGATGAAAGTCCTGCTCAAGTCCACCAAGTTATGTACAGAAGATCAGCATGGAAACTCAACACTCCTGTTATTCTAACAAAAAGCCTCTTAGTAGAACTATTCTGACCTGAAATGCAGCCCCTGAAGACACCAGAAATTACCCCGGCAAAGAATCAGTGGCCTTGACAAATAAGAGAGGCTACTGTCATGAGAACAAAGAACAGCACTAACCACACTGAGGACTTCATTGCGGTGGCCACCAGCCCCAGCAAATATAAGTATACATACACCTGTGTTCACATTCCATAGTCTCACAGACTCGTCCTGCAATATCCAATCCAGGCACAACAATGAGATTTCTAAGAAAAGAGTGCGGGAGGGTTGTTCTGGAATGAACATGTATCTGCAGACAATCCTTGCAATTGCGGCCTGATGCTCACTCTTCTATCACAGCAGCTGCTATAAAACATCAACATTAGAGGTTTGTATTCTGACACATAGAGTTCCAAAATGGAGAAATGGTCCCAGCAATGAGTGGAAAAAAAGCAGTGAAGTACCTTGCTTGCTGATGCAATAAGACAAGGCTTCAGTGTCTGAGTGCGAAGCTCATTGACAGAGTCTCCATGCCCAATAAAGCTCTGAAGCACCAAATAAAAAATTTGCTCAGAGAACATTAGAACAGCATATATCAAGCCTGTTTGTTCTCCCACAACAGCTTATGAGCCACAGTGAACTGGGGTGAGAAAGTCAGGAGGTGATTCTCACCTTGAGAAATGACCCTTTACCACAATCAACAATGCGAATTACACCATTGCTCCCACTACAAGCAAGTAATGGTGAGCCATTGTCACCAACCGCCCAGCTCACTGTGTAAAACTCCTCCTCTTTCTGTGGTGATGCCACCATTAGGACAGCAAGAGAATGATTAATCTTGACGGCAACAAATGCACACAAATCCCTGCTATCCATTGTCTCTGTGATAGAAAACAATAACTCCAAACAAGACTCGCCCTGCTTCCACACTGATTTAAGAGATGAGCAATGCCTCCAATGCACAGACAAGAAAAATCTCTAATCGAAACCTAAACCCTATAAAAAAAAAATTTAATTTCCTAAACCCTAAACCCTAAACCCTAAAAAGAAAAAAGAAAACCCTAACCCTAGACTTTGATAGCGATCCTTCTCAGATGTTCTGATGCGATCTCGAAACCAATGTCCTCACCACGACAACAGCAAAATCCCATGGGAGAAAGATAAAGAAGATTGTGGGGTACATACATCCTCGTCAATGAAAGTATGCAAAACTGCAACTGCTCCGCCCTCTGTCAGGCACTGGTACACCGTCACCTGCATTGGTGCAAAAAGAAAAACCCAAGAACCCGACATAAATAAAGAAAAAATCCTCCACTGACTCATTCCAAGTGATTCAAGTGCGTAGCCCCCCAAAAAGAAAAAACGGGGGCGAGTGGGGGGGGGGAGGGATTGTCTTCACTCGGGTACCCGATTGCAGCCAGCGGAAGCAAAAACGTTGTGGAAGCGGGAGTCGATGAGATTGAAGCAGATGGCATATAGTGGTCGCTTCCCTTCCTGCAATCGGTTGGTGACCTTGTACTCACGGTTCTTCTTGCCGGCTGTCAAACTCCCTACAACGGGCTCCATCCCCACACCCCCAGGTTTGGCAGCTGTGGCCTGCGCCGGCCCCGCTGCCTTGAGCGCCATCATGTCCGTCGTGCGCACACAAGCCGACCCGACAAGTTCGTGATCGCAACGCAAAGCGTTGCGTTTGTGTGTTTCGCGAGAGCAGAGGGAGCGCAAGCAGGTACCGGCTGTTTATGTATACATACATGTAGCTATAGCGTATATACATGAACATATACGATGTACATATACAGCTGCAGTGTTTTTTGTGGCGAATTTTAGCCATTTTGCGAAAAACATTTTGAAAAAAGAATATTCTGTGACTAAATCCGTGTTTTAAAAAAAAATTAAATTAAAATCTCAAAAATCGCCAAAAATGGCCACAACTGCCTACAAGTTACAACATGAAGCGGTCTAAAAGATTTTTCAACTTTAATATTTTGAATATCGCCAAATTTGGCTAAATGTTATTATGAATGATTGCCACTTGAGCAACATCAATCACACACACAAAACACTGATACTGGAAGTGTTTTTAATGTCAATTTTGTGTGATGTAGCCAAAGTGGCAATGATCGACAAGGAAGATTTAGCCAAATTTGGCTACTAGCTAAATATGAGGAAGTAATTGCCCAAGGAAGTTGCCCAAGGATTACATTTTCTTTTACATCCATACACACAAAAAAATTGAAATTGAGGAAATTTTTGAACCTTGGACCTTTGGGTTGAAGGGGGTGATTTTAACCATTGTACCATAACTTTTTATTTTTCAAACAATGGTGCAAGATAGTCAAGATTTTCACCATAATTTGAATATAGTTTTTAAAACTCCAAATTAATTTTTTCATGGGTATTGTATTGCACCTACATGGAGCTCAAAGAAGCAATTAATTTATTGCATCTATTAATTTATGACCCTTCTAACTCAGAAGGGGAGAAAATTAGCCCTTCAAGTCTGAAAGGCAATATGTCAATGAGTCCATCAATTCAAAGGGCACTTTTGAAAAAATGATTCAATTTTTAAAAATCCTGAATATATAAATGTTCATACATATTGTTCATATATAGTACATTTCATGGGGTTCCCAATATTTTCAATATTTGGAAGATCTTCTTACTATCAAATTGTCTAAACCCTAAACCCAAGCTACCAATTTCATCAGTTATTTTTCATACAATACGTACTTGTTATCGGGTTTAGGGTTTGGAAATAATTGGCTTGGAAGCCATCTAGCAAAATGTTAAGATGGGTTAAGTTTAAAATATTTCCTTGTGATGATGGTTCCTTTCCTTGAATTATTATAAATATGATTATGACAATAGTACAGCAAAACACAAATATTGCTTTTAGTTTGTGGTTACATGTTCTTTGCCATTATAATATTATATGCTAGTCAAGACTAAAGACTTGAAATCAAAAGCCAAATGAAAGGAAGCATTCAAATAAATGGTTGTTCATTCACCTTGAAGCTACCAATTTCCAAAAAAACTATCGGGTTTTTGTCACAAATAGTTGTGACCAATGTTAGGTTTTTCTTATGTATTTTGCAAGAACCTCAATGGATCTTAGGTTGAATCTCAAAATGAAAACCTATTGAGTTTCATCAATAATGATACCCGCTATGAAAACTTGAACATTGGTTTTCATTGGGGTGGGAAAGGTATGAAAGCCTGAAAGGGTATGAAAGAAAACTAGTGCCGATTTTCAATTAGGCTTTAGCCTAAAGTAAGAGGGGCTCATAAAAGACAAGAAGATATAGGGGAAAAAGAAACCTTAAGGGATCTATTCCTCTTCTTGTCACTCTTGGCCCATCTTTGCATGAAAAGTTGCCTACTTCAGCACCAATAAGCTGAGTTTGTTTGGCCCCCTCAAAGACTCGGGTACTCCCATATTTGTACTCTTTTGCACCTTTGCTAGCATGTCATGCCCAGACACATGTCCCAGCACCACTGCAACATTTAGTGGTAGCTTCCAAGTCTCACATTGATGCAACAGGTTCTCTTTGATCTATCAAAACCAACAATGAAACCAACATCAAGTAGCACAGCATGACACAACATCTTGATCTGTAAGAACAAAGGAACAGCTTCACGATTCATTAAACATGGATCATTGGAGGTGAATACAAACATAGGATCAATATTACTTTTCAGGAAAAGCATGGAGATTTCAAGCAGCAGGACACATGGTTAAAGAGTTGAAGGTGATCGACAGCAAACATAAATCCAACCAGAGGAGCATAGTTCAGTATGCTCTAGCACAAGTTTACCAGTGGTTAGAAAATAAGTGACATCCAAACACCTTGCAGAATGTTCAGGTAAACAACAGACCAAGATTCCATGAAAGGCTCTTAATCTCACAAGGAACTCCATGAAAGTTGTGAGGAAAATGCTCAGAGTACCGACCACACATGAGTGGGACAGAGATGCTCTTGGCCTTGTCGTGGTTAGCTGACCAGTTAAGTGCCAGAAAACAAAGTATGATCCAGCAGAAAAATTGAACAGCTTGTACTGCATCATATAATGTACATGCCCCTGATAGCCTCTGGAAGTTCTGTGAACTCCCTTACAGGCCATTAAATAACCAAATGCCATACATGGCTCCAGAGCTATGCCTCTGAAGTTCAAGCTGTTCTTTAAGCAACAACTACTCCATTTAGGCATGATCGTGACTCTGGACTTGGTTTTGCTTGAAGGCCATCAGGAGACCCAACTTTCCTGTTTGAACAAATTGATGAAGGACCCAAGCTCTCAATTGACCCAGAACAAGGAGCTCTGGTAAGAGGTCTTATGTGGCACTGCAACCGCTTCACATCAGACATTTTTACTGGTTTGATAATGAACTCTTCAGCACCCTCATTAAGACAACTGCCATTCACCAACAACAACATTGTGAGAATGTCACTGATCCTGGTTTCCACATGTCAATAATACAAAAACAACAACAGGCAACCTGCGAATACTGCAATCTCTGCAAGAGATTTGACCTTGGAAGAGTAAACCTGGACTTAAGTTTACCTCCTAGTTGATAAATACTCTCCCTGGAACCAGGGAGATTGATACATGATTTAAAGTGTGAAAAATGCCTGGACAGTAGGGGCTCCACAATGTTAACTTATGTTTGCAATGAACAACATCTTCTGAACTTGAAACCAAGATCACCTCTTTATGCGCTTGGGAATGTTCTCCGAGGACATTATGACAACAGGAATCTCATGTAAGGCAGTTGTGGCCTGCAACAAATTTGTGGAAGAAACATATCTCATACAATCAGATCCAACAAGTAAACCATAAGGAAATATGAATGACTTCCTACACTCGTGACATATATACATGGAGTGACAATCTTAAATGAGGCTTCACTACAGATCAACAGCTGTTCCTTGCAAGAGGGTGCAATTAATGTTTCATGGAAACCAGTGCTTTTCCTCTGCATTGAAGGATAATTTTAGCACATTTCAATTGCAGGACAGAGATGTTTGGAGTATCAAGCACTTTTTCAGAACTACATAGCTGAATAAATTTGTGCATGTAACAGTGGAAGAAAGTACACTACCTTGATTGTTTTGAGGAGATCATAGCCAGTCATTCCTGGCATGCAGTAGTCTGTGATAATGAGATTGACTTGAAATGCCTGCAAGAACAGTCCAAAATTGTTCATCAGAAAACAGGTGAGATGATGAGTCAGAAACCTCAAACAGAGCATAGAGTACCAAATCTAGTTTGATTGTAAGGCTACAGCAGCAATGGTTAGGAACATTAACTAATAATGGATTCTTACATTTGGTTTGACAGATGTGGTGCATCCCGCAGAGACACCCAGGACTTCCAAAGCCCTCAAAGCACTGTCAACAGTGGTGACTGCCATGCAAACCATGCTGTGAGACACCACACTTCTTTGCAAAGCTCAGAAATGCAGCCTTAACCATAATCAAGCAAAGTGATTTTCCTAGTATTGTATCACCACTGTGCTATATGTCCATGTACAAAGGTCAAAAAGAAAGCAAGACAAATAAATCAGTGCACCTTTGTACAATGAAGTCTTCAGAAGGCCCTCTATTATTTTCCTATCAATGTTGCTATCATCAACAGCCAAAACATGGGCCTCAGGAGTGCTTATAGCTGCATATGTCTCTTGACAAGTTGGTTCCTTATAAGATGTAGGGAGACTGCTGCTTTCTGGTCTCCGCTTCCCCCTCCTTTTCCAACAGTTGACATCCTGACCAGCCACATACAAACTGGTGGCCTTGGGTTTACAATCACCCCCTTTCAACAAGACAACATCTTCATGTAATCCCTTAAGAGAGGCAAGCTCAGGCTTCATCTCCATTTGAGCCTTCCAAAGAACTGCACCTTGGAACTTGGGATGCTCTGAAGCTGCAAGCTCCAGTTGATGACTTTTGCAGAGCAGATTATGGTCCTGACATACCCCCTGAAGCTTAGAAAGTTTGGGCTGGCGCTCCATTATACCTTTCCTAGAGACAACCTCTTGGCAGACCCCTTGCAGATGGGGGAGTTCAGCCTTCAGTTCCATCTGAGTCCTCCACAAGACAGCATCTTGAACCTCAGGCCGACTCTCTGTTTGATACATCCACGAAATAGAATCCTGACAGCTCAACAAACTGTCTGGTGCAGACTCTGTCTCTGTTTGCTGCACTTCAATCAGCATTGCAACTAGACTGATGTAAACTGCGTAGGCTGACAAAATGAAGCTGCAACGACCAGAACCTGTCCTTCAAGCTCTGAAAGAAGAAGATAACCCTCCACTCATCTTGATGATCAGGACCTATCCCACCTTGAAAGTATGAACTCCTGTATGCCAGGGTCCTCTCCAGCTGATTAATGCTGGCTCAAGATATAAATGAAACAGATGACTACTTAGCTGATGTTGCTGCTGCCTTCAGTGCTAGGGCATTCCTAGAACTCTTTGTAATGCAGTCACGCGGGGGAGGGTCTTGTGTGCCAAAGCAGCCTTAGGCATCCATTGTAATCGTACAACTGCATGTGGACAATGGAGAGGCGTCATCTCAAAACTTCAAAGGAAAGTCGTACATCATCCCTGACAGTAAGTTCTGGAGCAGCTCACAAGAACAAGACAAGAGGATACATGCCAAGCTTGAAAGCTAAACTACTTCTTCATCTCGAAAACTGATGCAACAAGCAAGCACATATATACACTTCAGTATCAACGGAAAACACCTCGAGTGCGCAAGTAGGTACTTTACCAGCGATTGTTGTTTTCTTCTTCTTCTATCAGTGCCAGTGTTGATCGAGTCACAGAGGAAAGGAGAACCCTCTTTATCAGCAGCCACATGACGATTGTCGTACAGATTTCCTCCCGTCCCTAACCTGTTTATCTTGCCTGCCACTGAAAATGACGTCGGCGCAGACTAACCACTATCGTGTTCCCTCTTGCATTTAGGGAGACTGCTCTACTTGAACACATCGATGAAGGGAGCGAACAACTTTGTCGCTGAGGAACTACCTCAGATGCACATTCCTTCTTTCCTTCGCAAAATGAGGCCCCCCCCGCTCGCCCCCCCGGGGAGCTCTCCTCCTCTTCCTATGCGTGATGATCCGGTTCTTCTTCTCAATAACCTATCCGCTTCATTTCTTTCCCTCCTTCAAGAAAGCCTTTCAAGAAGAGAGAGGGACAGAGAGAGCTAACTGCAGTAGTGCCGCATTTCTTCAGCTCCACATCCCAGGAAGGAAGCTCCTCGCTACTATTGCCTTCGCCGCAGCAGCCTCTTCTTCCTCCAGAGTTCACTCACTCACTCACTCACTCAAACGGAAATTAACCTCATCATCTCTCTCTTCTTACCATCCTCAAGTTAATAAGAAATTCCGAGATCCTGGAACTGCTCTGTGACTCGATACTCGGTTTCAGTAGTGCTATTTTCGCTTGCTCCACAGAGAGAGAGAACCACCGTTGCGGGAGAGCAGTCAGCACCACAGTTGGACAAGAGAATAAGCATGGAGCAGTCACAAGAAGAAATAGGTAGAGACGGGACACAAAGAGAGAGAGAGAGAGATAGAGACAAAAAGGGGGAAAACACACACACACTCCCCCGCCCCCCTCTGCCACGGAAGCGGGACAAGAACAGGAGGCAAGTCTGGACACGGGAAATGCGGCAGACACGAGAGATTCTGGGATACGGCAAATCTACTTTAAACACCACACCACACCAACCGCTACTAGGCTAGGTTCCTTTTCTTTTTCTTTT
>Ga0116227_10011132_pt1 | contig 15272 bp, 6 predicted proteins | sample S1TSphgellanicum_FD_89693 | JGI IMG/M metagenome (GOLD analysis project Ga0116227, IMG submission 89693) | Host-associated microbial communities from peat moss isolated from Minnesota, USA - S1T2_Fb - Sphagnum magellanicum MG | ecosystem: Host-associated > Plants > Peat moss > Unclassified... | reverse complement strand
AAAACAAAAGAACGCATAAAAGAACATAACAAAAAAAAAAAAAAAAAAAAAAAAAAAAAAAAAAAAAAAAAAAAAAGAAAGAAAAAAAAAGATGCAAAGGCAGATCTAATCTAAGCCCCACATTCTATTCTTTTATTATAATAACTACTTACATCCATTTTGGAGCTATAGGAAATCGTAATAATTAAAGGTGTAAATTAACACTGAGTTAGCACTAATAGAAGGGCTTGTAAAGAGTAGTTTGGATGAAGTTCAAGCTTTTAACACCAAAAAAAAGAAGCTTTGGATGTAAAATTAAGTTTGGACCTGGAAGTATGCACATTAAGGGATCTCATGTTTATTGGCACGGATGAGAAATAACTTGCACAATATTTTGGATGTGTTAACATTGGTAGAGTAAAGTAGGTGTGGTTTTGGGCAGTTCAATTTGGATGAATGTTTCGGAATCGGGGCATGGTTCAGACCCGGTTCTTTCTGAACTGGCAAGTATCCTCTCAAGAGTGATACCCAGGCTAATACCCTACCTACTGGGTATCAAGTGAGTGAGAACCAGTTGGCAAGCAAAGGATTGACTGCCCCTTGGGACCCCTTCCAAAACTAAACCTCAAATAGGTTATATTAATAATCCCATATCCGGTTCTCACTAGGTTCTAGGACATAAGATACCCATTAGTGGAGTCAAAGTTGTGAGCTACTTAGGGGTAGGGTTTAGGCTAGGTAGGCCTATTGTTTGGTGTTTTGTGTTAGGGTTTAAACCCTAAACCCTAGCAAATGAAGGCATTATTATAGGTGCCACTTGTTGAGTTCTTCAGGTGGTGTTGTTCATTGTTGCATTGTTCAGTTGTGCCAAATGACATTCCTTGTGCCATTTCTAGTCAAATCAAACCACCGAGTGACTTATGCCATTTTTAATCAATTGTGGCATGTGTAGTAGCCATATAAACCTTAGTTATCAATGTCATGTTTTGGCATAGTTATGAATAGCAAAGTGAAAATTACAATGGAAAAGGCAACATGTCAAAAATAAAAAATTAATTAATTAAAAAAAAAGAAAAAGGTTATCATTGTAATTGTAAATATGAATACGGTTCCAAAAATAATTGGAGCCATAACTCAAATTTAAAAGGATGGTGTGGAACATAAAAAAGCTTTTGCAAAATTTGGGTTTTCTTTGTTATAAAAAACAATTGACATTCCAATTTGTTGAAAGCATTTGGTTGAAATGTTTCATAATATAAATGCATCTTTGTGTCATGGTCTTTTCTAGACAAACATTTTGTCAAGAGGTGTTATCGTATTTTGGTTTGAAAAAATAAAACAAATTGATTTCATATCGATTTTAGTAGATTGTGTCTTTTGTCACATTTAGTTTGATCTTTGGAAGTTTAAAGGTGCACATAATGTTTTGGCCTTTGTTGTGAATCTTTTGTGAGTAGATTGGGAATCAAAAAATTAATTAAAATTGGGTTGTTAAAGACACTTGAAACTTTGGGGCAAACAATTGTTGAAAATTTTACATTATTTTTTAAAACAATATGGATTGATGAACAAAATCTTAGCTTATACCAAACATGAAAATTATAATTTGAATATAATTATAGTTAATTGTAAGTTACTAGTTAGCATTTGTGAGACATTGGGTGTGGATTTGCACAAATGTAAAACTTAGCTTAAGAAGTCAAGGAAAAGTCAACAAGAATGGATGAAAATATGCATTGATTGAGGCCTTTGTCCGTGAATATTGCACATCAATGAAAAGAAATTAATCTTCTCAATTTGCTTTTTTTTTTTTTAATTAAAAAAAAAATTCCAATGTTTTCAACCTTTTTTAGTAGAATTTTAATTTTTAAATAAATAATAATTTATGAAAAATAATCATGTTCCAAAAAACTTTGCAATTCAAAGAAACCATTTTCCTTTGTAATAACAAGTAAACCAATGCCAAGGTCGATGGTAGCACACCTCATCTTTCTAGGTGTGCATATATTTCATATTATTGTAGTTTGTTTGTCTCATGTTGTCATTACATGTGTTTTAAACTAGTCATAAGGTCATTTTTTTGTTGAGTGATGGCTTGCATATAATAACAACCGTGAGTTTAAAAAATTAAAAAGAAATTATAGGCCTCTTGTTCTAGATTCCTTTTTGATGTGATCTAAGAAGTTTTGCGATGAAGATGAAAAAGGAAATATGTCGTGAATTAACTCTTTTCAAAAACATGTCAACATGTGCATTTTAAACATACAACTTTGAGATTAATTTCTTCTTTTATTGGTCATGAATAAGAATTGACCATAATAGAAAAATAAACCCTATTATTTCTCATGTTTTCAAAATTTTATAATAATTTGCATTCATTATCAAAGATTGAGAGTTCTTTTGCAAACAAAAATGATGAAAATTGATAATTGAATATTTTTGAGATGATAACAAACACCAATGAATCTATGAAAGAGTTGGTCAATTGAGAATTATTGATATTTTGAAAATATTAAATGGATGTGAAGGACATCGAATGCCCTTTTCCAATGGTGGAAGAAATATGAATCCATGTTCCCAACTATTGGGTTTTTAGTTCAACAAATTTTGGGATTAGTGAATTTCAAAAAAATATTTGAGAAAATATTTTCCCTTGCTAACATATTTAGTAATTTAAAAAGATGTCATATATAGTTAGACAACCTTGAAAAATTAATTTTTGTGAGCAAAAATTGGCCATGTACATGAGTGAGTGTTTTTAAGAAATACAAATCATGCCATGAATCATGAAAAATAATGTTTCAACCAAGGATTTAGAAATTATTGAAGATTTGAAATTTGAATATTAATTTGAATTTTTAAAAAAAAGATTGGAACTTTGAATTAATGGAGGTGTTATTTTATGTGGGGATTGTAGGTATCAACTAGTGTTGGGCAATTATTAATATTTTTCATAACTATTTGTTCTGATATGCAAAAATATTTGATTGAAGAACTAAGACAATTTTCACATTTTAAGAAAAAATTCATACCTTGTCTATTTTATTTTTTTTAAATTTCAACATGTGCAACTAATTTTGTCACGATTGATAATTAACTCATTTAGATTAGTTGGTTATATTAAGTTGGTTCTTTCATTTCACTTTAAGGTTTTAGGATTATAAAATTTATATATTTTTTCAAACTTTCATAGGCCAAAAAAAATTCAGCAAGGTTCATTAAAAAAAATTGTATCTAAAGAAAATTTGATCTTAAATCCACCTGCACCCTAAAACCCTAGACTCCCTATTCCTAAACCCTTAAGAATTGTTGGATTTGGGGGTTATTAATATAACCTACATGAATATCAAATTTTTAATTAAAAAATGGTTATTAATGAACTAAGTATTTCAAATTTGATATTCAAAAATTTGGGTATCAACTCAAAAGCACCTCAAGTGATATTTAATTGCTTTTTTGGTTCATAATTGGTTAAAAATTGGGTTGGTTCTAAACTAAGGTTTGGTACATGTTCAACATAGGTTGATTTTGTTGGGTGGTTATTAAAAAGAGGAAGAAAATAATGTTGGTTAATTATTGAGTTTATATTTGGTTATCAATTTGATTATTAATCTGATCATTAATAACTTACCGATTGGTTATTCATTGTTTAAAATATTCAATTAATAACCTTATCATTTGGTATTGAATTTTCAAAATCTAATAACTTATTTGGATCACTTGGTTACCATATAAACAAGTTATCAATCCTAAAACAATAAACATTTTAATGATTGAAACAAATAATAATAATAATAATAATAATTTTAAAACCACATGATTGGCTAATAACCTAAAGGATAACTAACAATTATTTGATAACCTACTCTTATGCATAAAATGGTTGTTATACAATTAATATTGTTAATTTAATTAACACCCAATATTTTGTAAAAATTATCTAGTCATTATGGGAAAAAAAAAAAAAAACTAGCCAACATTCGAACAAATGAATGTTGTGTGAGTATTTTGTTTCTAATACATCCTTGGGGGTAAGGATGTATATTTTAAAATTTTCATTTACCCTTTGGGTAAGGGTATGTTAACATTCCAAAATTTTCATTAGGTTAAAGTTTGGGTATAACTTGTTTTTAGTATTTGGGTAAGGTTTATGTAACCCCCTCCCATCATATACCCCTTTTGGGTAAAAAAATTGGGTATGTATGTAAATAAAAACGAGTTTTTAAATATTTTGGAATTTTTAAAATAATTTTAAAAAGGAAAATCCAATGTCAAAATGCAAGAATCAAAGTGTTTAATTCATCCTTGAATATAAATTTACACAAACACATGTACATTTTGGTCCTCATCGTCGTCATCTCTTGGCACTTTAATTTAATCTCATAGAGTTTTGCTCAAAGTTTTCCCCTTTCACCTATATAGGTGGGACCAAAAGGGAGGCATTCCGTCTTCTCATAAAATCTTCTTATTGAGGAACTTTCATAAAAAATAATTTGTGATGGGCCAATCAAAATGTCTCATTGCAAATTTTTGAAAAAAAAATTAAATTAAAAAAAAAATGGGACTCATTCCCTAGTTATTAGAAATAACACAATTTAAGATTTAGGTCATATTTATCTCTTTTTTTAAAAAAAAACTCAGATGTCAAAACATATCTAGCCTTGAGTATGAATATTTCTTACATATATCCAAAGTTATGAATTAAGCATAAATTTTTACATTTACATACCCTTGGCTATTTGTTTCATTAAACTACATATATTGATTTTAGGAAAATAGATTAAAAAATAATAATATACCCTATCTGTACACAAGGGATGTATATGTATAAAAGGCAAGGATATTGTTGTGTTCAAATTCATTATAGAGTATAATAGCTTAAGCGATTTGGGCCCCTAGGTAATAATACATCTATTTTTATATGAGGATTTTTGAAAGATGATATTTTGGCTTGTGTTGAAACTTGAGATTAGGTATATAATAGAGTTATAATAATATCTTGAAGGATTTTGGTTTCTTTTAGAGCATTTTTTGAAAACTATATTTTGAGTTTCCATAATTCTTCTTTTGCCTTAATAAGATACTTTTTTTAATGCAACTAGGTACTAATTTTGTTGGCTTGGGTTAGAAGGATTAGAGACTTTTGAAGGACAAATAAGGCATCAATGTTAATGCCCAATTCTAGGGGTTTTTTTAAATTTTAAATAAATTATAAATTATTATCATTATTTTTTAACAACCCTCCTTTCACTTAAAGTATTAGTGGTAGCCAAGAATTTGAATGGTTGGATCTCCACTTGGATTCACACTGAAGTTACTAGGGTTTGAATTTTGCACTAAGAGAATGTGAAGTCAAATGGGGGTCAGATGTTGCACTAAACAAAGGGCCACTTTAGATGAGGGTTCAAGGTCAATGGTCCAATGAAATAGAGCAATCCTTGGGATAAATGAAATTATATATATCCCATTAATTATATCTAGGTAATGAAGATATATATATATCATTTGTGAAGAGTTAGTTAAATAAATAATATTGATGTTTCACTTATATAACCTGCATGCCAATATGGTTCATAATTAAAAAAATTCAAAAGAGAAAATTGAGAAAAACCAAAGTTTAAAAGAAGTCATGTAAGGAAATTTGGAGGATCAAATTCCCGACCTTGTAGTGATTGGCCAATTCAATGAGACCTTGGTGATTGTTAGGATATGTTTAAATAATTAGATTAAAAATCTGCTATTTTAAAAATTGTAGAAAAATGAATGTTTAATTTGTTAAAACCAAAAACTTGCTTCTAACTCCTCACACATGAATTCCATAACAATGGTGCTAAAATATCCAACAAATTCATGTTTTAGGTAGGGATTTAAAATTGGGGTTTAGGATGCAAAAACTACATTCTAATTTGGCAAATGATTATGATAATTGCAAGTTAAATCTCAACCAAATATTTTTCTTCACCATCATCTATTATGTTAAATATTGAATGGGTTGCTTTCCACTTACTATAATCCAACCCAAGCTGCATTTATCCTATTTCTCAGTTTTCAAAAATAATTAAATTCAGCTTTTATTTTTTAGTGCAAATATGAATAAATGCCACAACATTTCCTCCATGACCTGATCCTCATTGGTTTTTAATAAAAAATTTTAATGTGACCAAAGTGGCAATTATTTGCTTGAAAACACATTTTAAAACTAAAAATAAAAAAATTCCAAGTTTTTCCCAAATATCAAAAATAGAAAAAAATAATTTTGTTGCCCATTCCAAAATTTGGGCAAGCCTTAAATGGGAATGATGGTCGGTCTATACCCTAGGCTCACCCAAATTCCTCACTAGCACCTTGCCGGGTGTAATGGTCTTTAGGTACCTATTCATAATATTTTAAAACTGGGGGATGCTATTCAAACTATCCGGAATTACCTTACCCTATGGTTAGATTTGATAGACAAGTGTCGAATTCAATTAATTTTTAGAGAAAAAGAGCTTTTGTCACCGTTAAGCTATGGTTTATCTAGCTTTTGACACATGCTACTAGGTTCTAATATTTCAACAACAACTTGTGCAAGGGTGAATTCAAAAAGCAAACTCGTTCTTAGCCCAACCATGGCATGTTAATGAAGGATATTGAAGATCAAAGGCTTTGAGGAGCTTTTCAAAGATGATGAGGGAGTGTACGAGTGATAACAAAGTGTGCTATGGCTCGGAAACTTTGTGTTACTTCAAGATTGTAGTTTTTGAAATTTCATATTTTATATATAATTTTTGTCAAGTATTTTTTTGTTATTTTCTTTTTTTTGGGAAATTTCACGTGATTACAAATTTTATGTGTTCCAACAAGTCAAGACATATGGATACAACATCAATCATATTTTCATATTTGCTAGTCTTGAATTTTCAAGTAAAGTAATGTTGTCTTGGAATTTCTTGCACTTTCAAGATTTCACCCTTGGAATTTCTGAATCTTGTTGACATCTTGATTTTTAATTAATTTGCATCAAATCCAACCACATGGTAGGGTAACCTTTGTGTCAGGATGTTAATAAGGTCTACCTCAAGTTGTAGAACTTTAAAAAAAATTTTATTGTAGTAGCTTGCCAACTTCACTACTGATTATATTATTTTCATAAATTTTGAAATTTGAGAAAAAAATCGGTGGAAGTCAATTTTAAAACATTTTAGAACGTTTCATTTTGACATGGTATATTCAACATGGTCTCAAAGTGTTCTCAACAAGCTCCCTTTTTTTGTTTACAATGTTTTCAATTTGTTCCCCAAGTTGTTCCCAATAATACCACACTTGTCTCATATCCTTTGCACAAAATTTTACTATTGTAAACTATAAAACTAAACAAGAGGGAAAGGCTACAATTATCATATTTTGGGACTTGTGAAAATGTGATTTTCACAACTAAAGATCTCTTTCCATTAGGTTGTTGTGATCACAGTAGCCTAATGGCTGAAATGGAGCTTTGTTTCTTGTTGCATGGATAGGGCTACCCATTAGAGAGCTACAGCTGGGTTGAAAAATTTGTAAGTAATTTGTTTGGAAATATGAGAATATTTCATATTTCAAAAATGTAAATCAATGTAAGGGAGTTTGTAAAATAATTTCTTAAAACACGTGTTCCTCTGAAGTAATTGACAAGTGTCACTTTTTAAGATTAATAACAATTTGACTCAGAGACTTCAGGAATTACAACTTTGCATTTGGTCAATGTTTGACTGGTAGAGCTCTAAGATAAGTGTCAGAATAGCTAACGACAACAAATGTAACGAAAAAAAGTTGTTGGAGGCAGAATCTGCCATAGGGACCGCTTAATGGAAAGATATCCTAAGAATGTAGTTGTTCTTTAGTTAGTTGAAGGTCTCAAATTCATTGAGCACCGACCATGTTGGATGTCCCTCATACAACAACTTATAATAATATTTATCATAATATTTTTGATATAGGCATTTTTTTTTTCAAAAGTATGAAAAAGTGTTTTATTGAGTTTTCCAATCACCAAGTGTTTAAAACAAATTAATTGAAAAAGATTAGCAGATTTTTATGTTAGATTCCAATAGGTATCAAACAATATAGAAGTAAGCTTAAATGTTTTTACACATATATTTCTATAGCCAAATTTGGCTAAATCAACCTTATGGATGGTACCTACTTTGACTACATCACAGAACTAAAAAACAAAATGCATAAAAGCCTCTGTGACATCATCATCACCGCGATTTCTATTTAGTAGTTATTGTGTTCAAAGTTCAAAATCTTTTATTTCATGATGGCATTGGCCATCACAAAAGCATAAACCAGGTTCAGAGCATGCCTATCAGCATCAATAAATTGACCCTGTGAGTATATTTTGGATGAAGATTTACAATCAAACAGTGTAAAATCATTGTGCGTTGGTAAATATGCCCATGTTAGTAAGGCCTTGCAGTAAAGCCAACATGAGAAAATGAATATCAAAGTAGTTCCATTGCACAATCTTTTGTAGGTACATCTTCCTTTCATTTGGAATCGGTTTGGGTTCCACAAGTGATGAATAAATTGTAGCAAATCTTTTTGAAATGAATCAAATTTTACTGACAGAAATATGTATGTTGAAACCTGTGATTCCTGTGACAACCTTCTGATTCCTCATCCTGATCTGCAACAAATCCAATGCAAGATCCACTAAAATGAGCACCTACTAGATACTCAGCAGATCCTAAAACATCATCATAGTCTCTGGCCCAGCTCGAATCCATGTTCTTTCTTAACAATTAGCATGATTAACAAAACTTGAGTAACAAAACTTGCGCTTTTTTCTGTATGTTTTGCGTACTGAAACTTGGAGATTCTCTTTGTGCACATGTTTGCAGAACCTGTCACCCAAAACCCACAGTTCACTACAGAGCCGCTCATGTCTCAAGCAACAAACCCATCTAAGAGCATCAAAGAACTATGCCCATTTGCTTCACAAAAATGCCCACAATCTATAGCAATAGCAGGTATCACCAGCATCTGCATTTCTAGCCGGTGCAGTTTCCTCAATCACTAACTATATAGAAAACAGATTTTGGTTGGGTTTGTTACAGATGACCAACCTTCATGCGGCTTTTTTTGGAAACAAACTGAAAGTCTTTAGGTTTTAGATATCTGCAAACAAAACCTGGTGATCAGAAAGTGCTTCACAGAGAGGAAAAGACAAGAGAACTACTTATTGATGAGATTGCAGAGAAATCAAATCTCCATAACAACAATTTGAAGGAAACATGACAATGGGTGCAGTCATAACCTCTACAAAACTTGCTCACAAAAGAGTCAGATCATATTTATTACACTCTTCTCTGGCAGGTGTTAGGCTTTGCTGTGCCTTTTACCAGCCTCAGCAAACTGCGCAAATATGCTGGGCAGAAACCATTTTGCTGAACCAAACCAGCATGTTGTGACTTTTCTTCATCCAACTTTTATGTGCAGGGTCACAGACTGAGCACCACTGGGGATGCTCTCAGAAGCTGAGCAAGAGGATCCTTCATTTCACATAAAGCATCACCTGTGAAAGGCAAACAATGATCTTGAAGTCTCAGCCTCCTAGTCCTCAGCTCACAACCCCAAGCATGCTGAAACATCCATCCAGCCAGCTCTTCTCCTTTGCAGGTAAGCATTATAAGGTCATGACCCAATGTTCCCCTTATCGTAATCCAACAAATGCCTGATGCACTTCTAAGAACCATAGAGAGGATCACCAATCCTTTCTGATCATAATCTACTGCTTGGGTTTCTAGCCATAACATCAAGCAACGTACATACAGATAGTAACATCACTCTTGCTGAAAACCCCAAAGATTCCAAGAAGAATTTTATGCAACAAATTGGCTGATCTAGTTAGGCACCAGTTGTAATGCAATTGTTGTCACAAGAATTGTGACAATCAGGAGAGATTGCCATAGTTGAAGAAGAGTTGGCATTGTACCTATAGCTCTCGCAAATTTCCTTGTCCTCCTCCCCTCTATGGAGTGTTTTTGCCAATTGCAGATTCCAGAACAAATTGGACACAACAGACAATCTGCTGAAGACAGACAATCCCAACAGGCAATCAGAAAGGAGAAAAACAACTGCAACTAAAACGGCTTGTTTCCTCTTCCTGTAGAACTGTGTCGTAGCTTAAACGCTAAACCCTAAACCCATCTCGTGCTCTGTCTCTCTCTCACGCACACACAACGATCCGCTGAAGGACGAGAATCCCAACAGACAATCAGGAAGGAGAAAAACAGCTGCAACTGAAACGGCTTGTTTCCTCTTCCTGTAGAACTGTGTCGTGGCTTAAACCCTAAACCCTAACCCATATTGTGCTCTTCTCTCGCTCTCTCTCTCGCTCTCTCGCAACTCTTTCTCGGTCTGCAGAGATCTCTGGAGACTTTTGGGTTTTCGGTGCAGTGGCCGATCCACGAAGGGAATACGGAGGTTGGAATTTTGCAACCAGAGCTTGTCGGGGATCTGTTGGGGTTGTAGAAGAGCATCCTTCACATGACAACTAAGGAGTCTGAAGCAGAAGAGTTTGTGAAGTCTGAGGGGAAGAAGAGGAAGTGGGCACGAGAGGACAACATGATGGCAAGCTCCAATGGCGGCGGGATTCAAAGATACTTCATCACTGTTGAGTATGTGGGTACACGGTTCTTGGGCTTCCAGAAGCAGAAAGGCATGCGCACTGTTCAGGGAGTTCTTGAGGTGAAATCTTTCTTTCTTTCTTCATGGAACTACCTACTGGATTTGCTTATCGAGTGAGAGGGATTTTTTGTTGCCACAATCCATGGGATTGCAACCAGCAGCAACAGCGGCTTCCAGACTCTTTGACTTCTTATCTGACCAGTGAAACTCTTTGATCTCATGCTCCTCATTTTGTTCTGGCTGATTTTTGCACAGGCTGCTTTTGAGATGTTTGTAGGACATCCTGTGGTGAGTGCAGCTTCTAGCCGCACGGTAAGGCTTCTGATCATCCTCGTCTTCTTATTCACAAACCAAAACACTTGTGTTGTGTGCAGCAAGCACAGCAGAGGACTTCCCTGAATTTTAGGGTTGGATGATCATGAAATCCACAAAGCTTGAATGGTCACTGCAATCAGTTATCATCATAGTTTCTTCAACATCAGAGAATGTGTATTCTTCAAGAGGAAACCATAGTGCGTGCTGCTCAACTTCACATGCTAAGTTCCATGGTCTTTTTTTGTTCTGCATTTTGAGAGATTTTCTCATCTCACCAACAATCTTGTTGTTGCTGTTCTTCTTCTTGTCAAACCCAGACTTGTGTTGTGAAGAAGAAGAAGAAAAAGGAAGCAGCTTCTAATGGATTTTTTGTGTGGTATACAGGATACAGGTGTGCATGCAACAGCCAATGTGTGCCATGTTGATGTGGTGCGCTACAGCAAGAGGAAGCCTGGTGAAGTGGTATGAATTTTACACATGAAAAAGAATCTTGAATCATGCTGATTTTTTTTCTCACTTCATCCTTTGTTAGCTTCTTGATGATGGTGCTTGCTTGCTAACTTCATGACTGAGTCTCTTCCCCTGTCACTTTGAGAAATTTGCAACAGAAACCTCTGGATCCAGACATTTCTATAATGCTCTTTGTCCAAAATTTTGGGTGGATTTTCATTCTGTACTTATCATCTACACCCACAGTCAGGAGCTGATGAAGTCAATGGGAGAAAGGGACATGTGCCTATTATGGATCTCTTATGTATGTATGAGTCAAGGCAGAGACTATTGAACAAATGAGATGTTTTTGGTTTTGTTTTTGTTTCTTTTGCACCTCTTGGTTGTTGGTGACAGTTCATTCTCTGATTGTGGCTGTTGTAGATGCCGCCACATGAACCAGAAACTGTGAAGAAAGCAGTCAACCATTTCTTGCAGGTACATTTCCTGCCGATATTGAACATCCATTTGGTATTTTAGTTGCTACCCTCAGGGAGCTCTTCAATTTTTTCCTTCCCTCTGTCTTGTCTCAAGTGTTTACTCATGGAGTTTAATGTTGTCTGCTGGACAAATGGATTAACAGAAAGAAGGAGATGATGTTGCAATTGTGGACGTGCAACGTGTGCCTCTTGATTTTCATGCTCGCTTTCAAGCAAAGGAACGCACGTACGTAGGTAACTGGACCCATTGTAGAGCAGAAAACTTGAATGATCTGCCAGTTCTCATCCTTACATGTTTGTGGGTTTTTTCCCCCTCCAATCTGTCAATTTCCATAATGTTTTTGCCAGACCAACAATCTAACTGGCTCTTGCAAATGCATGGACTTGTGCTGAACAGGTATCATTATCGTATCTTAGCAGGGACTGGCCTTCTGTCAGTGTTTGAGAAAGATCGGGCATGGCATGTTCCTGAGGAGCTTGACCTTGCAGATATGCAGGTTTGTCCTCTCATCTCACCTCATTTGTAGCTCACACTAAAAGCTTTCACCTACCAACCTAAATCTGAATCCATGCAATGATCTGTGCATTCCTCATAGCTTGGTACAGACCAGGTGATCACAACAACCAAGAATGGTAAACAGGCTTCCTACATCATCTCGAACCTGTGTTAACCACTGCAAAGTAGCTGAGAACGTGTTTTGCCAAAGTTTCTCTACACTTCTTCCATGGCCTGTCACAAACCTCAAACCACTTCTTTGGTTTCCACAGGAGAAAGGCTTTGCTTTGTCTGTACCCATATTTTTTCTGAAATGCAGCATTTATTGTCTCTGACACCCATACACTTTGTTCATGCATGGAATGTGTGTGTGTACAATAGGAAGCTTGCCAAGTTCTAATTGGACATCATGACTTCAGTTCATTTCGGGCAGCAGGATGTCAGGTAAGCCTTTTCCTCCTCCACTCATGACATCTTTCATCTGCAATGTTTCTTGGAAGTCCATTGGAGAGTCTGTTTCTAGTCTGCTCAACAGTGAGCCTATTTACAGTTAAAGAGAGTGGATACTTTCCAACTCTATGGTATGACTGTTGATGATGATGACACACAGTCAGAAGCAGTATTATCTCTTTTGCAGGCACTATCTCCTTTGAAGACTCTGGATGAGCTTAATGTGTGTGAGACCCCAACATGGCCCTGTTTCCCAACTCAAGAGCAGCGTAGGTCCTTCACTCCAGCATCAGAGAGCTGCAAGGACAAGGGGGAAAGTTTGTCTGGCAGTGAAGACATGGATGTGAATGCTGGTGCAAAGAGAAAGTTACGTTGCTTTGTTGTCACAGCAAGGGCCCGCTCTTTTCTATACCATCAGGTTAGAACTTAGAACCACAATCAATAGTCCTTGTTATACAGTGAATATCTAGCAGCTCCAGTGGTGCTCAGCATGTGACCCTGCAAAAATATTTCTCACGTCCAAGTTTTAGTGACTTACTTTTTTTCCGTCCTCACCCATAAAACTAAAACTGGGACTGCAAATAGGTGGGACACTACTAATAGCAACCCACTTGGACCAATCATTATGATTGGCAGATCAGACACAGGGAGAAGCAGTCAGATCCTATGTATTGCACTCTTCTCTGGCAGGTGTTAGGCTTTGCTGTTGCTTTTACCAGCCTCAGCAAACTGTGCAAAAATGCAGGGCCAAAACCATTTTGCTGAGCTAAACCTCATGTTTTAACTTTTCTTCATTCAATTTTAATTTCTGGGTTTGCATACTAAGCACTGCTGGAGCTGCTCATAAACCTGGGTTTAGCACTGACCCACAAAAACGGAAGTTCACCCCCCCACCCAAACTAAAAGTTGAGCAAACCCCATGACAAGTTCCTTATGAAATGAGCTCACCATGTCAATGGACATTGCAGGTGCGGTTGCTCGTGGGATTGCTCAAAGCCGTTGGCTCCAAAGTATTGACAACAAAAGATGGTATATACCAGGTCCTCCCCTTTTGACTGTTTCAAATCTCTGGTTTCTGCCCCCTAGTGTTTAGCACCCCATTCAAGCTTCTCTTCAAATCTTCGTAATTGAAAAATTGCAAACACTGTAAAACTTTGTCTATGTATTTTGCACCAAGGTTGTTGAGCAACAACAAATTGGTATCTTGAAGTGGCAATGGGTATAATTATTATGTGCTTGCAGGGGATGATTTGCTGTGCACAAGAATTTGCACTTAAAGCTTGTGCATGTGTCCATTATTGCCCATGTTCTTACAGAAGCAAAATTGTTGATTTTCTTCTTGTGCAGTCCAACGGATTTTGGACGCACAGACAATCACAGCTACACCAGCCATGGCACCTGCTTGTGGACTTTACCTTGTGGATGTGAAATACGATTTCACTTGCTCTAATTCCAAAGAGCAGCATACAGATGTTGTGGATGATGGACGAGACGAATTCAGCAATTGAATTGCAAAGTATTTCACATTTTTTATTGGCTGTTTTTCTGAAGTAAATCCACCATGAGCAAATAAGGTCATACGCACATTTCTGAGAAATTTCTTAGTGTATTTGGAGGATAGAGAATATGCAACTTTCCAATTAGATTTTGGTCAAGGAACAATGATGAGGGTCAAGGGACTTGACCCATTCTACCTACACTTGGGTTTTTGTGAGTAATATCAATGCCAAAGTCGGAAACAATGAATTAAATCAAATGATGAATGTAATTCTTTTGAAGGGACTTCTCTAAATGCTAGTTTTTGCAAATGGCTCTAAACTTGGTCACATCCATAGTTCATCCCCCAAAAAATCTAAATACCAAGAAGAAACTTTTCTCACCTTGCCCATCTAGAATTACTTTTGTTGCCACAAATTAGACCTTTAAGGTTCTTCAAATTCCAATGGTTCAATTTGGTAAATTGTTTCCCTTCAAATCAAGCATTCACTCTCAAAACACAAACCCCACATGTAAAGCTAAACACATCTCCATGGGTATCATACTTTTCACACAACATAAATATCCAACTCTCTTGACTTCATACACATACATACACATTTTCTTGTGGAGTTAAAAGCTCAAGAAAATGTTAGATGGGTCTACCAACAAATTGGAGTTGATAATTGAATGAGGTTTAACTTGCGAAATCTTATATATTAAAGTTGAGAATTGGTTTTATTTTTATTCTTGTTTTCTGTGCAGTTTTCGGTGACTGCTTGTGCCTTTTTTTTTTTTTTTTTTTTTTTTTGGGGCTTTGTTTTCTGTGTCACTTAAATTGCTCGGACCTCCCTTTTTTTTCTTTTTTTTTTGGGGTTTTGTTTTCTGTGTCAGTTAAACTGCCCGGATTTTTTTTTAAATTTTTTTTTTTGGGTTTTGTTTTCTGTGTCAGTTAAATTGCCCGGACCTTTGTTTTT
>Ga0116227_10011131_pt1 | contig 15273 bp, 11 predicted proteins | sample S1TSphgellanicum_FD_89693 | JGI IMG/M metagenome (GOLD analysis project Ga0116227, IMG submission 89693) | Host-associated microbial communities from peat moss isolated from Minnesota, USA - S1T2_Fb - Sphagnum magellanicum MG | ecosystem: Host-associated > Plants > Peat moss > Unclassified... | reverse complement strand
CATTTTTATTGTAAAATTTAAAATTGTACTGATTATAATTTTCGTCTCCAAGTTCAAACCGCCAAACTTCTTTTGCATTATCGCTCATCACAACACCTACACTTTCGATCTGCGGGCTAAGCTTAGTCAACTCATCAAACAGCACCTTTGCATAAACAGCCCCGCTTGCGCCCGTTACAGCAACTATAACTTTCCTTTTATTCATTAATACAAAAATAAACTTTATTACGCAGATAAGAATAGCTTTTTTACAAGTCCATTTTTAACTAAAATATAAAGAAAATAAAAAAGGGCCAGAAATAAATTTCTGACCCTACATCTACCTATGAAAAACATACCCTCGAAAGGGTAAGAACAAATATATATATTTTTTTAAAAAAAGATAATAATTAGTATTAAATCTGATTAATATAAGTTACTATATATAAAATCGTTATGCTAAACCTTTATGGCAATAAGCAAATAGCTGATGTCTGCTTTTAAAAGTACAATTAAAAATTATTGCCGAAATTTTGGATCTAATTTTTAACAAAACGGCCAAAAAGCCGTATTCCGTGAAGTTGTAAGGAATTTTGTTTAAGAATTTCATTAATGCAGTAAAAATTACAACACCAAAACAATGTTCTTCTTAAAACAAAATTAAATAGACATTAGAACTTCATTAAAACTTCATGTGTAAATTTAATTTTTGTAGCGAATTAAAACCGGTATATAATAATGCGCATCAAATTTTATTTATTTCTATTTTATTTTTCTTTAATCTTTTTCCCTATACTAAAGATCTCCGCACAAACAGATACGTTAAAGGTTAAACTGCCCGAACTGGAACAGCTTTTCTTACAAAATAACTTAAGCTTAATTGCACAAAACTATAATATACAAAGCAGCAAAGCCTTAATAGACCAGGCCAAATACTGGGACAATCCAAATTTTAGCTTTTCAACAAATGTATATGATGATTTAACAAATAAATTTTTCTCTCATAACGAAAGTATTGGCTCTTACGATGTGCAGTTGCAGCAATTGATCAAAACCGCGGGTAAGCGGGGGAAGCTTATTCAGCTGGCCAAAGATGATCAGCTGCAACAGGAAATTACGTTTAAGAGTATAATGCAAAACCTGCGTTATGATTTAAGGAATAACTTCCACCAGCTGTCCAATCTGATCCAACAAGGTACAATATATGATAACGAAATCAATGCGCTTGGAAATTTAATTACGTCATCAGACAACCAGCTAAAGCAGGGAAATGTATCTGTAAAAGACAACATGCGTTTAAAAGCATTACTTTTTGGCTTGCATAATGACAGGCTGGAAATTACGAAGCAGGTACATGACCTACAAGCCGATATAAAAACTCAGTTAAATATCGCGAATAATACATTTATCTATCCGATTGAAGAGAAAAACCACCCTCAAGCCAGTTTAATATTATCAGATTTGTTTGAACAGGCAAAACTAAATTCTCCTAGTTATTTACTTGCAGCGCATGATGTTCTTAGTTCTAAGCATCAAATTACCTACCAAAAATCATTAGCCATACCAGATGTAAACCTAACTGCTGATTATAATATAAACAGCAGTTATGCTCCTAAAGTTTATAGCGTAGGCTTGAGTATCCCCTTACCTATTTTCAATCAAAATAAAGGCAATATCAGATCTGCAGAAATTGCGGAAAAAGCAAAAAAAATCCAATTAAGCGCGGCAGAAATCGCACTTAAAAATGATATACAAAAAGCCTGGCTCCGCTTAAATGACCTTGCCAAAATGCAAGATAAAAACAGTTTGGACTTCTATGAAAAATATGACTTGCTAATGCAGAATATGATTAAAAGCTATAAAGAAAGGCAGATCAGTTTAGTTGAATTTACAGATTTCATGGATACCTATAAAGAGACTAAATTAAAAATACTGCAGCAAATTTTAAACTATAAAAAGGCACAGGCAGATTTAAATTTTGCCATTGGCCAATAATACATTTCTATACTTATAAATATACATTAATGAAACGCCTAATTTATCCTACCCTACTATTTACATTTATAATCATTTTAGCCTCCTGCCACAAAAAGGAAGAGGAACAGCAAACACCAAAAAAGGTTTGTGTAAGTGATACCCTCGCTAAAATGATTAAGATTGATACGGCAAAATCAACAAATATTGATGATGTTTTAAATCTAAGCGGGGAGGTTTCATTTAATGAAGACAAAGTGGTTAAAATTTTTCCATTTGCAGGTGGACAGGTGGTTAATGTTAAAGTTTCTTTGGGTGACAAGGTGAGCAAAGGACAGGTATTGGCTGTTCTTCGCAGTGCCGATGTAGCGGGAAACTACAATGAGCTATCAGCCAGCCAATCTGATCTTGCAATAGCCAAACGTCAAATGCAACAGGCAGAAAGCCTTTATAAAAACGGGATCAGCAGTGAACGTGACTATACCGAGGCAAAAGAAGCTTACAACAAAGCCCTGTCTTCAAACAACAAAATCAAAAATCAGATTAATATTAATGGCGGTGGCAATACAAGTGCAAACGGCTCGTACATTATTAAAGCACCCATTAGCGGATATATAGTAGAAAAAAACATAAATACAGGCAATTTTATCCGGGCAGACAATGCCAGCAGTCTTTTTACCATATCAGACATGAAAGAGGTCTGGATTAATGCCAATGTATTTGAAACGGATATTAACAGGATTAAACTGGGGTACCCAGTTCAAATTACAACAATTGCCTATCCTGGACGCATTTTTAATGGAAAAATAGATAAGGTTAGTGATATTTTAGATCCAGATAATAAGGTTATGAAAGTTAGGATCAACTTATCAAACAGCGATCTTGCGCTAAAACCAGAAATGTTTACCAATGTAATTGTAAACAATAAACAAAGTGATAAAGCTACTTCTGTCCCATCATCTGCCATTATTTTTGATGATGGTAAGAATTTCGTGGTACTGTACCATGATCAGTGCCATTTGGAGATCAAAGAAGTAACCGTGATCAAAACAGTTGACAATACTGCGTACATCTCTTCAGGATTAAAAGTTGGTGACCGCATCATTTCCAAAAACCAGGTACTGCTTTACAATGCAATATTAGAAGAAGAATAGGCTGTTCATAAAGTTCCAAAGCGACTATGTGGCGTAACAGCACAAAGCAGCTTAATTCTCAATTCATTTAAATCAATCCTTTTAAAAATGAACAAATTCATTAAAAGTATTATACATTTTTCGTTAAAGCACCGATACTTTATATTTTTCTTAACGGGCATATTAATTATACTTGGTATTTGGAGTTACATTAATACACCTATAGAAACCTTTCCAGATGTAACAAACACTCAGATTATTATTATAGGGCAATGGCCAGGGCGCAGTGCTGAAGAAGTAGAAAAGTTCGTAACCATCCCTATGGAGACGGCTTTGAATTCTATTCAAAAAAAGGCAAACCTCCGGACAACTTCGGCTTTTGGCTTATCTTATATCAGAATTATTTTCGATGATGATGTAGACGATGCTTTTGCCCGGCAACAGGTTATGAACAGGCTAAATGATGCCGATCTTCCTGAGGGCGTAAAACCTGATGTACAACCACCATATGGACCAACTGGCGAAATCTACCGCTATACTTTAAAAAGTAAGACCAAATCCATCAGAGATTTAACGACTATTCAGGATTGGGTACTTGACCGTCAGTTTAAATCCGTACCGGGCGTTGCTGATGTAAATAGCTTTGGTGGTGAAGAGAAAACTTATGAAGTAAGTGTTAATCCGAATTTATTAAGTAAATATGGCTTAACAGCTTTAGATGTTTATAGTGCAATTAACCGCAGCAATTTAAACGTTGGCGGAGATATTATTGAAAAAAATGGCCAGGCCTATATTGTACGTGGCATTGGCTTAATTAACGATGTTGGTGAAATCAATAACATCATTGTTAAAAATGTAAAAAATGTGCCCATTTTGGTGCACAATGTAGCCAGAGTTTCTGAAAGCGGTAAGCCAAGATTGGGATGGGTAAGCCGTGATAAAGATGCAGATGCACTTGAAGGCATTATCGTTATGCGAAAAGGAGAAAATCCAGCGCAGGTTTTAGAAGCCATCCGTGCAAAAGTAAAAGAACTGAACACCTCCATCCTACCTAAAGATGTAAAGATTGATACCTTTTATGACCGTACCAACCTGATGGATTTTTGCACAGAAACGGTTATACATAATTTATTGGAAGGTATTGTACTCGTTACATTAATTGTACTCATTTTCATGGCCGATTGGCGTACCACCTTAACCGTTGCTATTGTTATTCCTTTGGCCTTGTTGTTTGCGTTTATTTGCATGCGGATAAAGGGCATGTCTGCGAACTTACTCTCAATGGGTGCAGTAGATTTTGGAATTATAGTAGATGGTGCCGTTGTCATGGTGGAGGGCATTTTTGTTGCACTTGATCATAGGGCCAAAGAAGTTGGCATGGCGAAATTTAACAGCCTTGCCAAATTAGGATTGTTCAAAAATGTAGGAACAGAAATGGGAAAATCCATATTTTTCTCTAAACTGATTATCATTACTTGCCTGATTCCTATTTTTGCTTTTCAAAAAGTAGAAGGCAAAATGTTTTCTCCTTTGGCCTACACCCTCAGTTTTGCCTTATTGGGTGCATTAATATTAACTTTAACCTTAGTACCTGCGCTATCAAGCATCTTATTACGCAAAAACGTAAGAGAAAAACATAATATTGTTGTGCTGTTTTTCGAAAATGGAATTCATAAGTTATTTAACATCACCTACAGAAATAAAAAGCTCAGTGTATTAATTGCTGTAGCTTTTATGACGCTCACCTTTATTTCTGCCAAATTTTTAGGCACCGAATTTTTGCCCCAGTTAAACGAGGGTGCATTATGGGTACAGGCCGAACTGCCCATGAGCGTTTCGTTAGATCAGGCTCAATCAATTAACCTTAAAATGATGCGCATTTTAGAGAAATTCCCTGAAGTGAAGCATACACTGGCACAAGTTGGCCGTACAAATGATGGAACCGACCCTAAAGGTTTTTTTAACGTCCAAATACAGGTTGACCTTAAGCCTGAAAAACAGTGGAAGCGCAAAATTACACAAGAGCAGTTGATTGATGAAATGGATAAACAGTTAACTAAACTGCCGGGTATCATATTTAATTATTCACAGCCCATCCGCGATAATGTAAATGAAGCTGTAGCAGGTATACCTGCATCAATGGCCGTTAAAATATTTGGATCAGATTTTAATACATTAGATGCTAAAGCTAAAAAGGTTATGGCCGTTTTAAAAACGGTTCCGGGCGTAACGGATTTAGGTATATTAAAGAACCTGGGCCAACCAGAGTTCAGGATTGAACTTGATCAAAATAAAATGGCCCGTTATGGCGTTGCTACTGCAGATGCAAATGCAGTGATTGAAATGGCCATTGGAGGGAAAGCCGCTACACAGCTTTATGAAGGTGAGCGTAAATTTGATATCCGCCTACGCTATGAAAAAGATTTTAGAGACACGCAGGAAAAAATAAACAACCTGATGGTACCTACTTTAAATGGTTCCAAAATCTCATTAAAAGAAATATCCAGCATTAAAACATTAATTGGCCCAGCTTTTATTTACCGTGATAACAACTCCCGCTATATTGGCATTAAGTTCTCTGTACGTGGACGTGATTTAGGCAGCACCATTGCTGAAGCTCAAAACAAAGTAAATGCTCAGGTAAAATTAGATCAAGGATATAAATTTACATGGAATGGTGAATTCGAAAACCAGATTAGAGCATCAAACACTCTTTCAAAAGTCGTACCCATCTGTTTATTGGTTATATTTTTAATTTTATTCATCACATTCGGAAATGTTAAAGATGCCGCCTTGGTGATCTTAAATGTACCTTTTGCCCTTATTGGCGGTATTTTAGCGTTACACTTGACGGGTATTAATTTCAGCATATCTGCTGGGATTGGCTTTATTGCCCTATTCGGGGTATGTATCCAAAACGGTGTTATTTTAATCTCTGTTTTTAAAAAGAACCTGGAACAAAAAATGACTTTGCATAAAGCCATACTTGAAGGTGTTATCAGCAGGGTTAGACCAGTTGTTATGACTGCATTAATGGCTGCAATAGGCTTATTGCCCGCTGCAATTTCTACAGGCATCGGATCTGAAACCCAAAAACCACTGGCCGTTGTTGTAATTGGAGGTTTGGTAACTTCAACCATATTAACACTCTTAATTTTGCCAATACTTTATACCTGGGTATATAATTTATTGCATAAAAGAGAACACCGTAAAATACAGAGGAGAATGGCTAATATAGGCTTATAATAGCCTATGCATTATACTTTTAGTGTAGGCTTTATAACCTACACTAAAAGTAATTATATTTAAAATTAATAGGTGATACCTATTCTTAATAAAAAATTACTCATTTATAATTTTAGCACGTTCAGATTGTGCCAAACTTTCCGGCTGATAACCTAAGCCAGGTGTTAACCAATGCAATAAAATAACTCTCGAATAGCGGTAATTTATAGGAGACAAGAGCAACACCCCCACCAGTATTATGGTTACAAAATACCATAAATTCTCATAATTCAGTTTTAAACCAAAAATATACGAGGCTACTGCGAGTGTTATAATTTCTGCTACATTCATCGCATAGCTCACAAACATAGCCACATAGAAATGACCTGGTTCGCGCTCGAATTTTAAGTTGCAGTGTGGACAGTAAACATTTGTTTTCTGTAGTTTAAAAGCATAAGCACTTCCTGTAAAGATATCACCTTGTCTGCATCTTGGACATTTACACTGTAATACAGCTTGCAATTTTGTTAATTCTGCCATCGTTCTGTAATTAATATACAAATGTAGGCTTTATATTACTGCTATATTATGATGTACATCATAATATTAAGGTCAAAAGCTAATAAGCAAGTTATAATTCAAAGTTTATTTTTTTACAATTTTGCCTTTATTCAATTGGATCAGCTTTTTTTGGTCCATTAGTTTGATTTCCCTAATTACAGTTTCAACACGTAAACCCGTCATGTCTGCAAGTTGCTGCCTTGTAATGTCCAGGGTGTGTCCAACTGGTAGATCGGTTGTTAAATAGTTGATCAATGTGAGCAAACGGTGTTCTGCCTTTTCATTTGCCAGCTCTTCGAGCATCATTGACTTGTAAAAAAGCCTATTGCTTAAAATCTGGATAAGCTCCATATTAAAAGCAAAATTTTCTTTAAGCAATTTTAAAAAATCAGATTTATTTACAATAACAATTTCTGATGTTTTACTCGCTATAGTATATGCTAGATAGGGTTTGTTAACCAATAAGGCCGGCTCACCAAAGTACTGTCCTGCTTTAAAAACACCCTGAATAAACTCTTTTCCCTCGGCACTTACAGTAACCATTCTTATCTCACCTGTTTTGATGAAATAAACAGCCCTAGGCTGCATACCTGGTGAATATACAAAAGTATCTTTTTGATATGTTTTGACCGGAAAACCTTTATTTATCAGTTGTGTAACCACATCGCTTTTTAATTGTTTATCCTTTATCTAACAACAGCATCGCTTTAAGGTGTTAACCTAAGGTTTCTTTTAATAGTTTAGTATAAAACTCTTTTAAGGTTAAACCCATTGCAGCAACTTGCTGAGGGATAAAGCTGGTTGCTGTTTGTCCAGGAATTGTATTAATTTCAATAAAATAGAATTTCCCTGTTTCGTGCTCTAAAAAGTAATCAATGCGCACAACACCTCTACAGTTCAATTTAGTATACACATCAGCAACCACCTGCTGTACGCGGCCAACTTCTTCTTTACTCATGCGCCCTGGAGTGATTTCTTCGGTGGCACCAGGTGTATATTTCGCTTCAAAATCAAAGAATTCATTTGCAGGTATAACTTCTGTTGCAGGCAAAACATCTACTTTGCCATTGCTTCTGAAAACACCAACAGAAAACTCTCTTCCACTTACAAATTCCTCAATTAAAATTTGATCATCTTCGTTAAAGGCTTTTTCTACCGCGGCTTCCAAATCATCGAGGTGTTTAACTTTGCTCATCCCAATACTGCTGCCTCCGCTGTTTGGCTTCACAAAATATGGCAATTTTAAATCTTGTTTTATTTGCTTTAAGTCATAGTTGCCACCCTTAAATATCTGAACAGATTTTGCAATATTTAAATGATCAATGCCGGTTACTATTGCTTTGGTATAGCCTTTATTCATGGTTATTGATGATGTAACCGCGTTACAGGTTGTATATGGGATATTGAGCATATCAAAATAACCCTGAAGCTTACCATCTTCTCCGGGTGAACCATGTATTACGATAAAAACACCATCAAATTTTATTTTCCGCCCTTCAATTGTTAAGGAAAAATCATTTTTATCTACCTCAATTTTAACAGAATCTGCAGGCTCATAAAACCAGCCCTTTTCATTAAGCATGATTTTATACACATCATACAAATCAGCATCAATATTCTGAGCAATAGTTGCTGCACTTTTTACAGACACAACCCACTCTCCTGTTGTACCACCGGTTAGCAGTGCAATTGTTTTTTTCATGTTAAAATCCTTAGTTATAAATAAAAATTGATTGTAAATATATCCTCAAAAATATAAATATCTTTGCGTCATTATAATAATAATACGGATAAAAATATTTTTTTCAGGTACATTTGAGTTTGTACCAAAAACCAAGAATTTACCTTCATGTCTAAATTTGTAGATTATTTAAAAACCAGATCATTTCGGAACAATTTGCTGGGCGCCATAATTACAGTCTTTGTTTTATTGCTTATTGCATTTTTTAGCTTGCGGTATTATACCAAGCACGGGCAGGGCTTAAGTGTTCCATTGGTAAAAGGACTTACTTTTGAACAGGCTGTAAAAAAACTGGAAGATGTAGGCTTAAAATATGAGGTAGACTCTGTGTATATCATGGACCAGCCCCCTGGTATGGTTGTAGATCAGGATCCTGACGCTAACACATTTGTTAAAGACAATAGAACCATTTATTTAACCATAAATACAGCTAAAACACCAAATACTAAATTTCCCGATATTGAGTTTAAATCATTAAGAGAGGCACAGGCTATTTTAGAGAGTTCAAGATTAAAATTAGGGGACACAACATATAAACCCGATGTAAGCAAGGATGTCGTGCTACAGGCCTCATTTGGCGGCCAACCGATTAAAACAGGCCAAGGCTTGCCAGTAGGCTCAAAAATAGACCTTGTTTTGGGTGATGGACGCGGAAGTGAAGAAGTAGAAGTGCCTCAATTAATTGGCTTAACAATTGATGAGGCTAAGTTTAGTTTAAAAGGCTCAATGCTCAGTTTAGGTAATATTATTTATGATGGTTCCATTACAGACAGTGCTAATGCCATTATTATAAAACAAGATCCTACCCCTGCTGATTCTTTAACTAAAGTATCTATAGGTACAAGAATTAACATTACGCTATCGAATAAAAAACAATAATACGACGGAACTTTAAAATGATCGAAAAAGAAAAAAAATCTGGGAATGGCAAAAAAACCGTATTTGCCATTGTGGCAATAGCAGTATTCATAATTGCATATTATGGTTTTAGAACATATAATACATATTTAGCCCCAAACATTACAGAGAATGAAAAATATCTGTATGTAAAAACAGGTACGGTGCTTAATACCTTATTTGAAAACCTAGAACAGAAAAAAATTGTTAAAAACATTAGCACCTTTAAAAATGCAGCTGAGAAAATGAATCTGGCCGCTAGCATTAAGCCAGGCCGTTACAAGTTAAAAACAAATATGGGCAACCGTGCACTGATTAATATGTTAAAAATCGGAAATCAAGATGCAGTAAAACTCAAAATTCACAATATCCGCAAAAAAGAAAACTTTGCGGCATTTCTGTCCAACAACCTTGAGCCCGATTCATTAAGTTTTATTCAACTTTTTGATTCTACTGCCTTTATTGGTAAATATGGCTTTAACACAGAAAATGTGTATGCCATGTTTATACCCAATACCTATGAAGTAAACTGGAATACCTCTCCAACTGATTTCTTTGAGCGCATGCACAAGGAATATGAAAAATTTTGGACTGCAGGCCGCAAGCAAAAAGCAGCCAGTTTAAACCTTACACCGGTACAAGTATACACCCTAGCATCTATAGTAGATGCAGAGGCCCTATATGACAAAGAAATGCCGACCATAGCAGGCCTGTATTTAAACCGCCTGAATAAAGGAATATTATTACAGGCAGACCCAACGGTAATTTTTGCCAATAATGATTTTACGGTAAAACGTGTCACAGGAAAATTATTACAGGTACAGTCTTTATACAATACATATAAATATGCAGGCCTCCCTCCCGGTCCCATTATGATGCCGAGTATAAATGCCATTGATGCCGTTTTAAACCACGAAAAAAACGATTATATTTATATGTGTGCAAAAGATGATTTTTCTGGTTACCATAATTTTGCTGCAACTAAAGAACAGCATTTGATTAATGCCCGTAAGTACCGAGAAGCCCTGGATAAAAGAAATATTTACAAATAATGTTTACATACGAAACGCAAGTAAAAGTTAGATACGCGGAAACTGATCAAATGGGTGTTGTGCACCACGGTAATTATGCACAATATTACGAAATTGCACGTACTGAATGTTTTGAAGCCTGCTCTGGCATATCTTACGAATCTATGGAGAAAGAAGGTGTAATGTTGCCCATTTTAGAGCTTCGGTCAAAATTTTTAAAACCTGCATTTTATAATCAGCTACTCACAATAAAATCTATTGTAAAAACTTTGCCTTCTGTGAGGCTAACTGTTGATTATGAAATATACAATCCAAATGGCGAACTGATCAACATTGCTTCAACAACTTTAGTTTTTGTGGATTACAAAACTAGAAAACCCTGTCATCCACCAGAAAGCTTTATGAAGAACGTTCGCCAATATTTTATTTAAATAATGGAATGGATACACAAACAATTGCTAAAACTTAAACTTTATGCTGCTTTTATTGAGTGGACAAAAGTTTGCATTTTGCCCGGTTTTAGCCCATTGCCCCTGTATACCGTATCAACTTTCTTTTTTAAGGAAATAGGCAAAGACACACTCATTAATAAGGCCTCATCATTGGCTTATAGTTTTATGCTGGCTATATTTCCAGGCATTATATTTCTATTTACACTGATTCCCTTTATTCCTATTAAAGGCTTCCAGGATCAGCTGTTAAACTTGATTGCATTGGTGCTGCCAAACAACGCTTTTGATGCCTTTGAAACCACTTTAAAAGATATTGTAAAGAACCAAAATAAAGGCTTATTATCTTTTGGTTTTATATCGGCTTTATTTTTCGCAACCAATGGTGTAAAAAATCTGATGAAAGCTTTTAATAAGTCATCTTTAATTGTTGAGACCAGAAGCTGGCTAAAGCAACGTTTAATTGCTTTGATTTTAACTGTAATCATATGCTTCTCCATCATTATCTGTATAAGCGCAATGGCCCTCGGCGAGGTATTGTTAACTTATATTAAAAATGAACTGCATATTAAAGATCGTTTCGCCGTTTATGCTATACAATTAAGCCGTTGGGCAATTTTAGCTATTTTATATTTTATAACAATTTCTATACTATACCGCTACGGACCATCAAATGCAAAAAAATGGAAGCTTTTTAGTGCAGGCTCCTGGCTGGCTACCATTCTTGCATTTTTAACTTTTTGGGGCTTTTCGTTTTACATTAACAACTTTGGTTCTTACAACAAGGTATATGGATCTATAGGTACATTAATTGTTGTGATGATCTGGCTTTATCTAAATTCTTTAATCTTATTGATCGGATTTGAACTCAACGCAAGTGTTGATGTAAGCAAAAGAAGTGTAAAAATAATAAGGCCAGCCTTCAATTTATTTAAGAAAACAGCCCCTATTGAGGAGAATATCCATAGGAAATAAATTTTTTCTTCCTCTGCGTGAAGCAATTATCAAGTTTAGACAAAAAAAAGCTGATCTCTGTTTGCAGATTAAGCTAGAGTTTGTACTTTTGTCGCGGAGAGCTGGCAGAGTGGTCGAATGCGGCAGTCTTGAAAACTGTTGACTGTAATAGGTCCGGGGGTTCGAATCCCTCGCTCTCCGCCACTAGTTAACAAAGCCCAACTTAAAAAGTTGGGCTTTGTCGTTTAATCACTTAGCCTATTTATTTCCTAAATATTTTTGAGTTTTGGACCATTTAAGCCCACAATTAGTCTTATGGATTAAATTGCCTTATACAAAACTTCAGTAGCTAGTGATGAGGTGCTTAAACAAACTACACTTAATTAGATTTTTTGTACATTGGTGTGCTTTTTACAACTTTAAGAAGATTCTAAGTTATTTTGAATAAAATTATTCTACAGCTCCTGTTTTTATTGTTTTCTTTACCTGTATATGCCCAAAAAGTAAATCAGCTAGATAAAACAAATGAAGAAGTGAAGTTTTCGGTACTTCAGGATTATAATTTCCCATTCCAGAAAGTGAGAAGCCTTCATGCTTCATCATTCAAGAAAACAGATTCTTTAATTGGTGCTAAAGCCTATTGGCTTAAGGTTATTGTAAATAACCCAACATCAGATATTAAAGATTATATTTTAAAAGTAACGCCAAATTTAGAAACAGTACTCTACTCTTTTAATAAAAGCCGTAAACAATGGAGCATGGAAAAGTCTGATTTGTCCAAACTGGACAAACCATGGCTTCTTGGCCTGCATAACTTCAACATCAGGGAGCATACTACAGATACGTTTTATGTTTGGGTTAATGTTAATGCACCTAATACTGTAAAAGACAGGTTTAAAGCCAAGATTACATTTACACCCAAAGAAAAAATTGAAGAGGTCAAACAAAATGATAAAGCCGCACTTTGGATTGGCTTAATTGTTCTGGGCTTGTTTTTTTTAAATAACCTGTATGTCTATTTGTACTTAAAAGATCAATCTATCCTTTATTACTTAATTATTCAGTTGGGTGGAATGATTTATATAACTGCCTATTGGTATTTTTTCAAATTATCAGTTCCAATATTCAGTTATATTTTAAATAACTCTTTCCGCTATTATGATATTAATAACCTGCTTACTCATATTTCCATAGTCATTATATTTTATGCATTCGTACAACTTGCAAGAAGTTATCTTAACACATCAAAATACCTCCCGATAGATGATAAAATTTTATCATATGTTTTATATATCTATGTTGCTTTAAGTTTTCTTTGTGCCATTATTAATGTTTCCGGATATTATATAGATTATTATACTATATTTTATGACAACATATACTGTGGTATATTAATTTTTTTAATGCTCTTTATCTGTATAAAGGCAACCATTAAAAAATTACCGCTTTCTTTCCCTTTTCTTTTGGCTAATATTTTGCCTTTAGTATTTATGTTGAGTATTACAATATACCACATCAGAATCACGAGTGAAAGCCAATATAACTATCTATTACCCGTTTTAGCTATAATCTCACAAGCACTTGGATTTTCAATTGCCCTTGTTACCCGTACACGCTCTATTTTAAGTAATTTAAAAGCTAAAGAAATAGAAAGTCATGGTTTAACATTCAGCCTAAAAGAAATAGGCTATTTGAATAAGCTCAAAGAACTTGAACTTGTAAAAGTAAATGCAGACATCATGCTGGAAAAAGACCGGAATAAATTGTTGCAGCAGCGCCTGGAGCTTAATCAACGTGAACTGGCTTTATCTACTTTAAATATGGTTCAAAAAGGAGAATTACTGGCCTTTTTAAAAGAACAGTTACAAAAACTGAATTGGATGGACCGTTACCATACCAAAAAGAATTTACAGGAAATCAATACCGTACTTGAAAACAACGTTCAATTAGACAGTGATTGGAGCAAGTTTAAATTGCATTTTGAGCACGTCCATCCAAATTTCTTCGAAGAACTTAAAAAATCACACCCAAACCTTACAGCAAGAGAAATAAGGCTATATACATATTTTCACATGAAGCTCAGCCATAAAGAAATTGCAGTGCTTTTAGGCATTGATCCTGCAAGTGTAAGGAGAGCTAAAACAAGGTTATTTAAGAAAATGAACATTTCTGTTCAGGAAGATCAATCTGGATCTGAAAAAAATTAGTTACGCTATTCAATAAATTTGATTCTCGCTCAATTTAGATCATGTATGTTACGTACAAACAAAAATCTAAATCCGAAAAAATAATTATATAAAAGACTATAAATAAGATATTTATCAACACTGTCTACACTTTGTCTACGCTACGATTTAGATCTTATCGATTTTATTTTCATCCTTTGCCAAGAAAGATTAAGTCTTCCTTTATTATTTACTTTTTGCAAAGTCAAGCGATCATCTAAACAAACTTTATCTAAATCGATGTATAAAATTTTATCGTTCCGTTATTTTAAAATATTTTTTTTGATGGACTGCTTAGTACAACTTCTTTTTTTAAAAAACACATGTCCGAACCATTTCAGTTACCGAAAGAAAATATACATCATTACCTTTCTATCTCTAATTTTTTCGGGGCCCAATGCTTTGGCTCAACTGTTTGTTACCTATCCTACAGGTGCTCAAACTTTTACAGTAGGTAGTGAGGCAACGCCTATTGTACCCCTTCGTGCTGGCGTAAATTGGTATGGTTATAAGGAAGCATTTAGCCGTTTGGATGTGAGTCCAGATTTCCTGAGCTACCCAACAGGAATAGCCTCATCACAAGATGGAAACATGTACGTGGCAAGTGGAAACGTGATCAAAAAATTCACACCTACAGGGATGGTGCCAAAGAACGACGCGAGAACAAATACTTTAACCACAGTAGGTTCAGGTATTTCTAACCCTAATGGCGTGGCTACTGACGGAAAATATATTTATGTAGCAGATATTGGTGTAGGTGTAAAGAGAATTTTAATATCTGCAAATACCACGGCATCCTATGGTAATGGACTATCAACACCAATATCTATTACCGTAAATAAAAAAGGAGAAGTTTATGTTGGGCTTTACAGTGGATTGGTTAAGAAAATTTCATCAAATGGAACAAGTACAACAACTTTCGGACCGACTTTTAAGTACCCTGGCGGATTGGTCGTTGATAACACAGGAAATGTTTTTGTATCAGATGCTACTGCAAAAACGGTAACCAAATTAAGCCCAACTGGAACAGTTTTAGAAACATTTACAGGATTTACAAGTCCTTTGGGCATCGCATTGGACAATGCTGGCAACCTGCTTATTGGT
>Ga0116227_10011130_pt1 | contig 15281 bp, 13 predicted proteins | sample S1TSphgellanicum_FD_89693 | JGI IMG/M metagenome (GOLD analysis project Ga0116227, IMG submission 89693) | Host-associated microbial communities from peat moss isolated from Minnesota, USA - S1T2_Fb - Sphagnum magellanicum MG | ecosystem: Host-associated > Plants > Peat moss > Unclassified... | reverse complement strand
GATCCCATTCATCACCATACTTATTATTTTTATTAAATTTGTATACAAATTTGTTTATTATATTTTCAATTTCATTTTTTTTTCCATGTAAACATGTTTCCATACGTATAATTATTAAATCAATTTTTAATTTGCAAAAATGATGGAAAAAAAAATGTTTTATAATGATTTTTTGGGTCCTTATGAAGATTGAATGGAATCCAACAGATAATTTTATCATGTCCATGTTTTTTACATGTTTTAGTGTCATAATTAATAATAAATTTTGTAAAGAAATATTTTCCAAACTATGATGTTGTTATTTATATTTATAAACTAATGATTTACATTGTATGTTTGTTCATGTAGGGGTTAAATTGTGTAATATTTTTTGTGGTGACAACACAAAAGTTCTTTCATGTTCATTACATGTATTTATGAATTGAAATGATCTTGTTTAGTGATAAAATGGATTTGATAATGATATGTGCATTACTTGTTGAATAGACATTTGTTGTGCATTTAGAAATGTATTTCCTAATTTTTTTATTTGTTTCAATGCTTCATATTGTTCATGTTTACATTTCCTTAACATGGATTGCATTTTTTGTGTAACATATTTGTTTACTTTTGTTAAATAAGAAGTGTAATAAGCTACAATAGAATATGGATCTAAAATGTAATACACATTTGTATTTGCTTCCCATATAGGTGTTGCATGTATGTTAAAAACATTTGTTCATATATCATTTACTCTATGTTTCAAAAATAATTCTGGTTTTTGAAAAGTGGATCATAATGCAAAAATGTAATTTTTTTCATTTACATTTAAACCTATAAGAAATTTTTCAAAGAAATATCTACACCTAATCCCATATCAACAAGTTTTTAAAAAAATATTATTTGTAATTTCATAAAATTTTGGAACGCAATCATGTTCATCTAATGGCAATATATTTGTAGTGGATTTCATTAGAAGTTTAGGATATTGAAATTGATAAATTGGTCAGATTTTTTTTTGACAAGTTCATATATGTTGATATATTTGTGCACTATGTATTTCAATTGGAAAAAATGTTTGATCAGTTGTTATATATTTATCAATAAAATTTTCAATTGTTTCATTTGATGAAATGCCAAATTGAAGAGCACTTTGAACCCACAATAATCCATGATCATGAGCTAATCCTTCACTTTGAAATTCAATAACAAAAAATAATCTTGAGTTTCACCAAATAATACATTAAAATTTTTTCAAAAACTATTCATCCTATGTTGATAATAACGTACACATCATAAGATCATTTTTGACAAGTTCTCTAACATTTAATAAGATATCATTTTTTTTAATTTCGTTTTCAGTAACATGTTGGTCATTCAATTCTTTGAATGTTTCTATTATTGTGGGCCAATTGTTAACACCCATGGTGAATTTTACAAAAAAAAGTTGGAGGTTTTAGCTATCTAATCATTACAAAAATATCTTTGCAAGAACGATCTAAATAATTTGGAGATGTTCGTATACATCCTATTTTTTTTGTATTTTAAATCAAATTTCAGTCATTAATCTAAATTAACATTATTTAACACATCATTAGCCATGAAAACATGACCTAATAGATTTTCTTTCCAAATACAAATCTAAGAAAAAAAAATATGAAATGTAATAAAATTTTAATTGTTATAAAATATATATTAATTATATGGTATGCAAATTTTCTATGAACATTTGTTAGTTTTGCTTGTGCAATTTTTTGATATGAACATTGAGAAGGTCTTGGATGACCAAAAATTAATGTTGGGAAATTATTATTTTTTGAATGAATGTCACAAAATAATCCAAGGGGTTGAAATCCTTCTCCCAAAACAACGGTTATTGAATCTTGATTGTCATCAATTATATGTTCAAAGTTTAAAATGTTTTCCACTAATGTATCTATATTATCTTTTTCCATAATTTTTTCAAATGTTTCAAAATGATTAGAATCAAAAATTTCATAAATCATTTTTATCGTATATTTTTCACTTGCATTTGCAAGTTCAACCAAACCTTGCTAATTTGATTTTATTAAAACATTTGCATCTATGTATAATGGAGTTTCACAAAGTTTTTATAATGTTTTCATAACTATGTTAGGATGAATGTAACCTAACATATATATTGACTTGTATTTTAATTTTCTTTTTAAAAATATAGCAATTGAAGAATCATCATATGGCATTCTTGGTAATATGTTTTGCTTTAAATTTAAATTTATTGGAACATTCACAATGTTTCCACACATTCCATATTGTTCATAACCTTGTAATTGAAATATTTGTGCAAATGCAAAATGTGGTGCAATTATATGTTTTTTTATTTTATTAAGTGTTAAAACATATTTCATGTTTGGTTTGTTATTCATAATATGATATTGTAATGTTAGATCTAAAGGTTTTTGTAGATCAATTTTTTTTTGACAAGATTTACAAATTAAAATACGATAATTTATTTTGATGTCTTGTATTCAAGAAGTTTTTTTATATATGATTTTGATGCAAAATAAATTTGAAATTAAAAAAAAAACCTTTGACAACAATAACAAGCATGTTTAACAATGTCTTGAATATTTTTTTTATTATTGATAATATGCATATCATCTATTTTCAGTTCATTATTATTATTATTATTTAATTCAAAACATGATGTGGATTATTTTTACTTGTAGGACCAATGACATTATCTTTAATATTGTTATTATTTTGTATGTTTTTAATTGAATTGATTTTTTCTTTAATTAAAATAAGATTTGAAGAATTATTATTTGTTAAATTGGTATGATTGTCTTTAACAATATTATCACATTTCACATCACATTTCATTCGTGTCAATTTTAATTTGTTTTGACATTTTTTCTAATCCCACATGTTGAATAGAATGTGGAACAAATGGTGAATTAAATGAAACATTTGGAAGAAAATTCATTATATTTTTAGGGATTTTTTTTTTGTTGAAAAAAATGAATTTTATGATCATTATCTTCCTAGGATATGCATTTAAGATGCTTAATATGGCATTTAGTTTGTGATGTGTTTAAACCTAAATATTGTTTTTAAAAAAAAAAAAAACTAATGCAATTTCTTGTGGTAACCATTCAGGATGGATTTTTATTATTTCTAACAAATTTTTATTTAATTCAAAATTCCAATTAAACCTTTTTCATTTATGTTGAACCTCATTATTTTCATTATTGATATTATGAGTTTTTAATTTAGTGTCGTATGTAGCATAGGTGTGAATATTTGAAAATTTTATCATACAGTCACATGTTATAATAGGTTCAAAATGGTTGTTTGCATATAATAACTTTAAAGCATGGCTCGCATTTTCATTTCCTATCTTCACCATAATTCAATAGCTATTTTTGTCCAAATGTGAATTAAATGTTGTAAATATTCTGATATCCAATATATCGCAATGAAATTGCCCCACAATCCTCCATTCAAAGCAAGTAATGACATTTTTTGTATATAAATAACTTCATCCACTATTTCTCCATGAAGCAATCATGCAAAAATTATGGATTTAATTCACATTGATGACATTCCAATGTTAAAGGTGTACCAATTATTTAACATTTTTGTAAATAGCACATGCTACTTTTTTGGATTAATTCTGAACTTATTGAATAATTTAATAAATATGCTATTGAATCAAATAAACAATCTCCTATTTTATATTCAAAATTTTGAACTTGTTATAAACCGTGTTTGGCTAATTTAATATTTATGTTCATGATGTGTTATTTTCAAATTTCAATTCGATTCTTTAACTTTGAGTTTTGAAAACTAAGTGAAATTTGTCTTTGAAAATTGATATAAAACCAAATGAGAATTGAAATCAATGTAATTTTCCAGAAAAAAAAATCAGTTAAAAGTTTACTTAATTTCATTTTATTTTTTCTAATCCACCTAATTTTTTCAATTACAATTAATTTTTGAGATCAATTTTTAAAATCTACTTCAAATTATTAAAATATTCACTTAAATTTTAAGAAATTTTTATTTTTATTTTATGTTTGTCAAATAAATTTTAATATTTTATTTTAAAATATATTTTTATAATATTTTATTTTTGATTCTTTGTAATTTATGTATTTATTTATTTTTATGTGGAGAATATGTTTCCAATTTTAATTCAAATTTTGTCTTTTAATGTTGCCTAAACATTTTAAATATTATCTTTAGAATCTAGATTATTTTTCCCAACTTTTCGAAAAATTTATGATATTTTGATATTTGAAAATATTAATACTTTGAATTTTCATTATCAATGATAGGGTCTAATTTTCAAATCAAGTTGCAAGTTTTACAAAAACAAGTTCTTGAATCCAAGCTTTGATTCAATCAACAAAAAATTGAAAGTTCAGACAAAGTTACAACTTCAAAATAAGTTTTAATTTAAATACATATTGAAATTTAAATTGCAAGTTCAAGTTGTAAGTTTTCAAAAATCAGTATATTATGTATATACAAAATATCTATAGTAAGTTCTTGTCCACAAAATATATATATATATATATATATATAACTATACAAGTGACATTACAAAATGTGATCCTTTAATTAAACTATCATTTGTACATACTAATTTGAACTACAAACTTCTTCTTTTGCCTTTACACTTTTGCCTTTGGAATTTTTTTCTTGTTCCTTTGTTACTCCTACACTTTTCCCAATTCTATCTATTTTTAAACTATAACAACCTTGCAGTCTAATGTGGGACTTAAAACAAACTTGCTTTCAAGTTTTTTTTCTTTAAATAGGCAAAGGAAAAAACCTTGTTTTGATTTGAAATCTTTAGGATTGATGAAGTTGTGTCCAAGCAATGGCTCAATCCATGGGTCACACAATGTGCAATCAAATTCCTACTACTAACCTGGTTGATTTTGTAAGCAATGTGAAACTAAGATTGAACAAAAGCCATACACTTACAAACCTAGCAATAGTAACTAACATTTCTATTTGTGAGATATGGGAAATGACATTTCTCACAAATGTTCTCAAAGCAAGCTGCACTAATCAGGATTATTAATGTCCCCGTGCAACCTATAATCACAACATTAAAATCCATGGAATCAACATCCATAATTCATTTCATTATTTTTATTTCCAAATAAGAAAATTTTCAAAACACAAACGATTCAAATTTTAACATACTTCAAAGTTTGTTATGAAATCTTGTCCTTTTGTCCTCTTGTTGTGGACTACAGTCAACCTTCTAATAGTTGTAGCATTAGGAGCAAGAGTCACAAAGATGGTAGCATAGTTAATTACCAATTATTGTTCACCAAACCAAGAGCTTCCAATGTTTTTGACCAACATTGTTGCAAGGCTACCATTATTGTACAACTTAACCAACTACATGTATTATGTATAGAATTCAAGATCAAATGACAATGCATGTGCATCATTATAGACCAACTTGACTATAACCACTAGGATAAAAGCCTTGGGAGATCAACCATATATCTTAGTGACCACTAATTCCATGGTGTTTAATTCCAAATTTGCCTTTTGCATGAAAGCATGGACAGAATGTGTAAGGACAAAATGCAAGCAAACAAGAAAAAGGTTTATCTATTCAATAATAGTAATAGCCCCAACTCTTAATAAAAAATTCCAATCTCCTCTCTCAAACATGTTTTTGAAAGTGACCCCAAAATTAAACACTTGTATGAAGGACCAAACATTCAAGCGAGTGGAAAAGGTATAAACAAAGTTGGACCTTATAGTAAGAACTATTGTCAAGTATCCAATTGGATGTGCTAAATCATAATGGATATATTTAAACCCACTTCTAGGAACATCTGTGAACCCATACCTACTGATAATATAACCTTCAAAATAAGGACCAAACATGTTCTACTACACGCTTCAACATTCATAGGTGTAGTTCTTTTTTTGCTTAGGCTAGGTACTAGTTGAGCCATACAACGCAATTAAAAAACTTCCCAAAAACAACATGATTATAAACAAAATAAATTGCTTATACACTACACACTATAATATGCACAACAAATAAAAAAATTGCTTGTATTCTACATTGTAATATAAACAAGAGACTGAAAACTAAACCCTTTATGAAACTAAAACCCAAGGTAGTTATGGAACACTTACAAATATGTGGCAAAGAAAAAATCTGCTTATATTTTGCAATGTAATATACACAAGAAATTGCAAACAAAAAACTTTATAAAACAAAAATCCAATGTAATTATGGAACATTTATAGATCTGTGGTGTGTTAAAGTACAAACAAAAACCCTTAAAATGATTTCATCAATTCATAGAATAAATTTGAAACAAGTGAACAAATGGAAAAAAACTAGAAATATGGCTCAAATCAAGTGCTTCAAATGTCACAAAACTTGCAAACTATAAAGAAGACAAGATAAGATGTTAAAAGAAAATGTTTTAGGAACAAAACCAAATAACATTATATAGCAACCATAAAAACTCATCACTTTCATAATAGGTGTGATGAGGTGTAGAAGATTAGGGTTTAGATTCAAGTTAGGTTTGTATTAAATCTAAGGCTATTTAATGGATCAGAGTTAACATTTACATAAGTTCACAACTACATCTAGGTTTATAATGGATTAAGGTTTAAATCTAGATTGACTTTTGGGTACAATTTTTAAGGTTCCTTGCCACTTGTGCTTAAACCTTAAAATATTTTAAATTAGTAGTAACTTAGGCTTAACCTAACGACTAATTACAACTAATTAAAGATGCATTAAATGGTTGCATGGATATAGAGAAATAGGGGGCAAGGGCTACATTTGACACATAATCAGGTATTAAAAATAATTCAAATTAAAGATTAACCAAAATTTTAAAAACATATAAATGTTCATCAATTTTCCTAATTGGGTTAGTGATTAGTAATGTCTCTTCAACCTATGTGTGTAATGTATGCATACTGGGATCAAGTGTGAAGAGATCAAAGAACAATAGATAAACAAAAAAAACCCTCAAGTTATACAATTTTGAAATTAAACTTTTAAAAGAAATCCAACCAAACCAGGAACCAAGATGACAAGTAATTTGAAGATAGAAACCAAATTGCCATGGATATATGACAACGTAATAAGAAAATTTGAAATTTGAAATCTTTATTTGAACGTTTGGAATTTGAAATTTTGAAAATTGAAATGTTTGAATACTGAAAATTGAAATATTTGAATATTGAAAATTGAAAATTGAAAAGTTTAAATATTAAAAATTGAAAACTAAAATGTTTGAATGTTGAAAACTAAAATGCTTGAAAATTGAAAATTGAAATGTCTGATCCAAACATGTTGTGCATATGGGCAGAGAACATTATAATTCAATTTGCTCACACAAACATCCCCACAAGGTTACTATTTGCTTTGAACCTTCGAAACTAGAGTAAAGCTAGAATATATTCATATATGGGTTACTGGACATATAAGTTGATAGGCTTCATGAATTTTAACACTAGAATTTTGATTGAGTCATCATATATTAATGTATCTGGATACCACAAAATTCAAAATCTTCAAAAGAAAAATGATTGTCTGACCAATTTTTACCACATCCAAGTTGGGCCATAGGGTTTCATCATTACCAACAAGCAAAAACGAGGCCAAGAGAATCTTGAAAGTAAGAACAGAAAATCAAGACAATATAGGGACCACTTTTGAACAGTTGTTGACATAAATACATACATAATAAGATTTGTTAGAAGTTAGTAACCTACATAGAGCACAACTCAAAGCATGGATTGAATGTGTAGCAAAGGGGTCATACACCTAGTTGTGCTATCAAAAAGAGGTGGGCATTTTGACTTAAAGTTGAGGTCCTAGGAATTCACATAGATGCAAATCATCCTTCCCCCACAAAAAAAAAACAATTAAAAGTGTTAAATTGATGATGTCATCTCTTACGTAGTGTGATCACCAGTGTTGCAATAACATTTATGTTTTTCAACTTAGGAAAGTAATATGAGTGAATTACCTTTGAAAATGCCTCCTTCATTGTTGAGTCTAATACCATTTTCTTGAAGGAATTCAATTAACTTCCCAGTCTTGTGTAGAAACCCTAGCCAATGCATTGACACAATTGTGTGGTTGAGTGCATAACCATTCACCAACATCCATGCAACATATTCACATTTTCTATATCACACTTAACAAGTTCACATTCAGCCCATATAATAAATAACTCCTCAGTCACAATATCCTAGCTGCCAAATGCAAGTAGTATGAAAAATAGCCAAAAATCATCTAGGGTTCATGAGGTTTTCACTTGGCAAGAGTCTGGTAGTCAATCAATTGAGGTGTGGGCCATGTGAATGAATTGAGGATGTTGGCAGCAGCAACATGTTTTGCAAGTGGGGTGGAACTATTAGTGTATTTGTGGATAATCTCATGTAATAGCCACAACTCAAAGTTCAACCAATATTCATTCCTAAGGAAAAACATATCAATGGTCTTTGTGATTATCCAAAGGAGGTTTGCTTTCTCTCATGGAAAAAAGTTGCAGTTCCTGGGCTACAAGGCTAAACTCATTCACAATGAGCTCAAAGATAAAGATGTGTGGCAATGGCCCATTAGCTTCATTACTCTCCATATCAAGCAAATGCTTGGGTGGTGAGAACCATAGGGCCCATACCTTCTTAGTTGGAAACCAAAGTTCATTTTGAACCTCGTAACCCAAATCAAAAAACACTTGTGACATGGAATCTATCCCACATCCATTGACTTGTTGGTGTTTCAATGTAGTATTTAGTCCTACAAAACAAATGTGAATGTCTTGAGTTTTCCATACAAAAGACCATATGTATCATAAACCCTAAAACCTATATTATTCTTACCCCTAATGTGCGAAACGCAAAATGACCATAGCAAAGAGGTCCATGAACATGTGTGTGGATGAAATCCAAAGCAATCATTGTTGTTGGGTTTTTAATAAGATATGGTTTCACCGTGGCTAATAAAAGTCCCCACATTAATGGAATTGGGACCTATCATCAAAAACATGTATTTTTCCACCTCAAGGTAATGAAGGACACAACTCACATGACTTTTACATTGCCCATATTCAAAGATATTTACCAAAAATATTATAGACAGTTATGCAAGAAGACACAAAGATTAGGGTTTGAAAAGGGGATTCTGACCTAATTTTTTTCTTTGAGGCTTTTCAAGACCTTCATTGCTACACCATGCTATTGAATTTTGGAGTTCCCACACCAAGCTCTCTTCAATCCTTGACCTTCACCACTAAAAGAATTAATGGTTGCATGATGATGATGATGATGATACATAAGGGTTGGTTTCACCCCACCATATTGGAATCTTGTCAGCCCTCCAACAAAGACCTCTTTGTGGTTGCTTGTTTTGCATCTAAAGGCACTAAAAATCTCATTGTCTGTCCATGCTACAATTATTTACTCCACCTAAAAAAGCCATTTTCTTAAAATCCTTCCCCCAACCCATCACTACTCCAAATTCTAACAAAATTTTGCTTCCAAAACTTAAACCCTAAAACTAGTTGTATTAACAAAAAATATGAATTTGTTGTTTTTCTTCAAATCAATCTCATTATCTTCAAGTTTGGGAAAACACCCACACACCATTTTATGTTTATTATGCTTGGAACAAAAACAAACCTTGCACATACCCATCAATGAACTTAGATCATGAAATAACTTCAATTGTAGTAGTAGTGAGATTGTACTTGGTTAGTGCTATTGAAGCCATGCTGTGAATCGAGAAATACCCTTTTTTGTGTATAAGTTGTGAATTCAAGTTATTGGAAATACAATCAATGGATTATCTTTGGAAGTTGTTGTTGTTTTGAAGCAATTATGGATAGGGCCGAATCACTAAATGCACAACAACAAAAGAGTAATCCTATTTGAATTCACAACAATTTATACCAACCAACATCTCATCAGATCAACAACAATACATCAGACTAAAAGAAAACTAAAAATGCAGTAGGTAGTAGTAACCTAACATGGATAAAAATGAAAGAATTATCATGCAGAAAACATGAATAGGACCAAATTCTTTCACAACAATGAATGAGATTTGATAGTCATAACATATGCAATATCTCCTTCTTTGCACAAAGAGCTTGAATCCAAAGAGATACATATCACAAACATATGAAAGTAAGGTTGTGGTTCTTGTCCAGGTTGAGCTTAGGAGGAGGAAGACTGCAAATGCACAACCTAGATTCTTTGAAAGTTTTTCCAAGTTGTTGTAGACTTTTGTAGCTCCGAAAAGCCAAACAGAAGAAAGGATCTTGGAGAGGACAAAGGTGAAGGTGGAGAGGATAGAAGAGGTCCATGCATGATATAATAGTGGTGGAGTAGGAAGAGTAACAACAGTAACATTGTTGGATGACGAATCCAATTAAAGTTGTAATTCCAATAGTAAAAAACTTCGTTGAAGAAGAGAATCCTTTCAACTTTTTTGATGGTTATCAAAACCTATAATGTTCAATTACTTGAAAACCTAATGTACTTAAGGTTACATCCACCCAAACATGGAAAATTACATGCATGGGAATTTTTTATTTTGTGAACATTTGTCATTTCCACATTGGCCAATGAGTGAGCAAAATTTTTATCCCCAAGTCCAAATCCTACACAGATGCATAGTCTTTTCCCTATGGGTAGAGCCAACAAACATACACTAATCTATATACAACCAATAATCCTAGAAACCAAAAGTTGATTAACAAATATTCATGTGGTTACCTTAATTGCATGTAACTCCTAAAGGTTAAACACCTAAAATAAGATCTTTCAAATGAACTCTTGAGAATAAAATACTAACACCTTCCCTTACTTTCATAAATATTTTTTGATCCTACTTGAACCTTGGTAGAATATTGGTGAATACATGCGTGTCTTAATGGTAGCCTTGTGATCTTCCTTCATTGGATAGGAGGTAGTTTCATTAATTCTCTTATCCATTTGGCCTACTTAAGTTTAGAGAGGTTTTAAACTCCTAGTTTTTTTCTAAAATACAAAAAAATATTTTGGCTTAAATTTTTTGTTAAAATGTCAATTATTTGAACATTTGTGGCTGCATAATTTAATTTAATCTTTCTTATAATAATTTTTTTGTAATGTAATGGTAATGCATTTCAATATGTTTGGTGCAAACATGTGATAGATCAAGTTTTTTGCAGTCTTCATGCAACTTTGGTTGTCAACATATATTGAACTACTTGGTTGAAACACATTAAATTGCATAAGGAACACTCTTAGCCACATTGTCTCTTAAACACCTTCAAATGTTGCTTGATATTTTACCTTAGTTGAGTTGAATGCAACAATTAGTTGTTTTTTGTAATTCCAAATTATGATGCTCCTTCCAAGCTTGAATAAACAGCAAAAAATAGATTTCTTTTCATCATTATCACCAACCTAGTTTGCCTTGGTAAACCCTTCAAACTCATTTTCATCCCAATATTAATAAAGTATATCATAATCTTGAGTATTTTTAAGATACTTCAAAATATGATGACCCTTCACTAAATGTGTCTTTTTGGGCATGTTCATGTATCTATTAAATATCCCCACTATGTTATACATGAGATCAAAATGACTATTGGTGATGCAAATCAACTTGTTGATAATTCAGTCACATAAGGTCAAATTAACAACCTCCCCTTGTTCATCCTTTCCAAACTTGGCATTCTTTGAAAGGGCTATGGCCACTAGGTTATAACCATTATTTGAAATTTGTCAAGAATGTTTGCAACATATGCATGTTGGCACATAAATATGCATGTTGATAAGAACAAAAACCCTACACTTAAAAATAACTTAGTCATTTCAAATTAGGAAAGTTCAAATTTCATCATTTCAAATTAGGAAAATAGTTGGTTTTTCAACCAATGAATATTTTTGGTGTGGTTTTTTATAATTAGAAGATTGTCCACATAGAACAACATAATGAATGGTTTCACTAGAAGAAAAACTCAAATTTACGATTGGTGTTTATGATTATTTTTTAGTTATAAGCGACATTTTGCAATTAAAAGTTTTTTATTCACCTAAAACTAGTAAGTAGGTAGGTTGATAGATAGGAGGTAACAACCTAATTGATGAGAGGTAAGTAAGTAAGTAGGCTGACAGTTGGGTGGGTGGGTAGATAAATAGGTAGGTATATAGGTAGGTGGGGGGGGTAGGGTTGTCTATATTTATATCAAATGATTTGTATTCATTTTTTAATCATTGTTATGATAATTGGATGTCCATGTCACATTGTCATCAATCATGGATGCCATATAGATGAAATAAAAATGATGAAAGCTGACACCTTCCATCTTGTTACCACTCTATCATTTACTAATCACATACCACATTAATACATGATTATGACTTTTTGCACATAAGATTCAAAATAATAGTTTATGACTAAAGTCATACATATAGTCATTTAGAATTTGTACCCATAAATTTATTGGTTACAAAGGACATATTCCTTCTAATGCATGCGTGTCTTCCATTACATTTGCAATGTAATGTTCTGAATTTTGGCAATGATTTTATGCCGATTTATGAATGTTTATTTCACATTCCTTACACTCATTTAGAAAGTTCCTAAGCTTCCAAAGTAGCTTGTGGTTATGCGATGAGTTACTTAGGTATATATGTTTTTCATTCTTAACATTGTGCTTTGAAGTTCATGCCTCATGGAACATAATGTGAATATGGTAACACTTTCAAATAGCAAAGTGGAAATTAAGGTTTGGCAGGCTTGATGTGTTCATACAAATAGTCCAACTCTATCATTCAATGATGTTTTTAATCAATTGTGCAAACCAAAATGTAACAATTAAAAAAAAATGAGATCGATATTATGGGATCAATGTTTTTCGGGGCAATTGCATCCCAATGATAAAGAAAAAGTGGTTGCAAATGGTATAAAGGTTTTTTTTTTAAAAAAAAAAATGGCCTATATTGCCATATTTTAGACAAAATGTTCTAGCATGTCGCCAACATGTAATTGGATTTTTATACTTTTCTACTTTCCTCTCTAACCTGTAGCCAAATTTGGCTAATCCCTCTTTTCAATGGTCACAACCCATCTACAACACGAATTTTTAAAAAAAACACTGAATGGAATATGGGCTTACCTTTCTAATTGTTTTCACACTTTTTTTATTATTTGTGGTTGATGAATTAAGTGAAAATAATTTTAGAATATGAACCTTAATATAGTAAAATTGTCTAAAAAAGACATGAAAGGAAGAAGTATTCACATACGTTCGCCCATGCTGGTTAGCACTTTTTTTAAGCAAAATTTCATCACTTGGTGAAAAAAAAAATGGCAATGTGAATCCTACAAAGTTGCCATATTTTGAAAAAAAAAAAACACAACTAGAATCACCGTATTTAGATAACAAGTTTTAACATGCCACCAAACACATTACAAGGAATTGTAATATTTTCTAATGTTCTGACTCCTCTTTGACTTGTACCCAAATTTGGCTAAGATTTCTTCTGGAAGATTCACCAATCCACTCACTTCACAACAATGAAAAAAAAAACCTTGGTGGTGATGTGAATGATTTATCTTTTCATGCAATGATCTGCCAGAAATTTTGCAGTGTATCTAGAGGGAACCTTGTAAAACATAATTTTTCATCCAAGAGCCCTTTTGGCCAAAATCAAAGAAATTTACTTGTCACAAGGACTACCTACGTCAAGTTTGGGTGGCAACAACTTAATATCACAAATTCATGGTTTTTGATGTACATTGTAGCAAATGTCTAATGGGTCTTGAAATAACTTATTAACATCATGTACTGATACCCATAATGAATCCTTAAGTCATGGTTGGTGATCATGAGTTTCCGCTATCATCATCATCAATTTTAGTAGACCCTAGCAGAACCAAAATGCACCTGAGGTAATAATGTGTGCACACTATACCCCCCACAGAACCCCTTTAGCACAAGGAACCCCTTAAGTTTTGGTGCTCACGAATTTCTTGCATCATTCTTGATTTTGGTCCATTGTATTAACCAATGAACACTTAACGGTGTGATATTTGCACAAGGTACTTTCGTAAATCCTCTTGGTTTGGGAATGACGGGTCATTTTAGTGAAAAGTGGTTTCTGCCAAGAAGTCTTAACTTTTGTTCATCTTCATTGAATTTTGGTTTAATTTCAATTTGTGTAGATTCACCCTAGGATATTGAAATACCATGGAATGGTCAAGTACAAAATAGCTGGTCATTTTTGAAAATTATTTGAAGGCCAAAATTTTAGAAAGTTTTTTAGAGATTCATATAAGCACCCTTTAAGTCATGTGGTTGGAACATGCATGCTTGGGATAGTCATTTTATGGATGCTAAGTTATTAGTTGGTCCCATTTTATAAGAATAAGTTCCACATGATCATGTATGGTGGTATTTGTTTGGTAAAACAAAGTGCATGAGAAGAACCTTGTTTGTAAATAACTATTACACATGAATTAAAAGTTCATTCAAGATAACTATGAATCAAAATTCAGAGCACCAAATCCAACAATTTCATTGTCCATAACAATTCTTTTTTCACACCTAAACACAAACCTATTCAAGAACCTCTAAATATTAATACATTAACATTAATATTATAACATTGTGTGTGTATATATGGACAGTGTTAAAAAATTCTAGTTGTTTTTAAAAACATGTTATCTTTGCTTGTTCTCAACAAGTTTGTATTCATTTTTCAAACACAACGTCCATTGTGTTTTATACTGCACTAGTTTGAACCCCGTGCCTAATGCACATGTGTGTGTGTATTTGACGGTACATATTACAAAATTACAATTACAAACTACATTTCTAAAACCTTTTTATATACGACATTCACATGTATCCGTCGGGACCCTGGCGACTGAAAATCTTGATGTTTGCACTGCTTGTGACCCGTGAGATAGTAACATACAGCGGACCATGGGAATAGACTAGATGGCAAATATACCCCAACGTTGTTCAACTTGTAAGTAAGTAGTAAGTTACTTATTTAGTAGGTATCAATCTATTGAAAATTATTTCTTTGTTTTTGAATGTTGATAAGTTCCAGTATCCGGACCCCTTCCTTGTTCATAATGGTTAGGGTTTCTGGTGCAGCCAACTTTCACATGTATCATTATAATACCTTTGGCATCCAGCATATTATTATTATTGGCAAAATTGTTTTTCTGGGCAATCTGATCATTGCAATTACCAATATATCTATTAAGTTTGTGTGCTAAAATGGCAACTGACATCCAT
>Ga0116227_10011129_pt1 | contig 15282 bp, 13 predicted proteins | sample S1TSphgellanicum_FD_89693 | JGI IMG/M metagenome (GOLD analysis project Ga0116227, IMG submission 89693) | Host-associated microbial communities from peat moss isolated from Minnesota, USA - S1T2_Fb - Sphagnum magellanicum MG | ecosystem: Host-associated > Plants > Peat moss > Unclassified... | reverse complement strand
TTTTTGTGTTTTTTGTTGGTGGTTGTTGGGTTTTTTTTTTTTTTTGTTGTGGGTGGTTGGTGGTTGCGGGTGTTTTTTTTTTTTTTTTTTGGGGGTCTTCTTTTTTGGTGCGGGAGGTTTGGAAGGTTTTGATTCTTTTTCTTTGAAGGGGAATGGCGGTGGTTGTGGAGGCCGGAGTGGCAGGGCCAATGTTGGCGGGAGGTTTGCCGAGACAGCACGAGCATAAGCAAACAGTAGTATCTGCGCAGTCGGCATCGGTGACGGGTATGGCGGCGCCTGGAAGAGGACAATGCTGCACTAGAAGAGCTTCGGCTTTGCCAGCTTGTACGGGGCTTGCGATGACAAGGAGGAGGTCCCGAGCCACCTCTATGGCCGTCCGCTCTGCTACGACTCGGTCTTTCAGCTCGTCACACATCGTGTGCGAAGCTCAAGAAACCTTGACAGAAACAGGAGGTATTTATTCCTTCTTCCCAATCTTGAAGTAGGGAGTAGCCCCAGTACTTTTTCCTGTCCTTAGAGCTTGTGCAGAGTCCGGGATTCTTTGGTCTTGAATCGGAATGCTCAATTCTCTGTTTTTCTTTGTTTTTTTTCCTTCTTTTGGTTGTTGCAGTAGCTGGGGTTGTTACTGAAGCAACATGGAAGTCTCTTGTGTTGGAGAGCGAGATTCCAGTTCTGGTTGATTTTTGGGCCCCCTGGTGTGGACCATGTCGCATGATTGCCCCGATAATTGACCAACTTGCAAAGGAATATGGAGGCAAGCTTAGATGCTTGAAGATCAACACAGATGAGTGGCCAGCAATTGCAACTGAGTACGGCATCCGAAGTATTCCTACAGTTATGATTTTCAAGGGAGGAGAGAAGAGAGACACTGTGATAGGAGCCGTGCCCAAGTCAACCTTGTCTATCACACTTGACAAGTACATTGATTAGTAAGCCTTTTGGTGGAGAGGGTTTAGGGTTTGCAGTTCTTGTCTTGCAAGCAGCAAAATCACTTGAAGTTGGAGTGGCCAGTTAGAATCATTTTTCCATTGCTGTGTCTTACTACTAACCCTTTTGTGAAGGGATTGGAATTGGCATTATCACGCAAACCATTGTAACAATGCTAGCAGAGTGGAGCTTCACCAAGGGGTTCAGATTCTCCCGATTGAGACAAAGGATTCGTCCTTGCCTCCAAAGCCAAGAGGCTCATAGGTTAGTCATATGCTTCAAATATCACTAGCATGGACCTTTCTCTATATTTCTTTGTTCTACTTTGGCAAAGTTGGATTCTTCAGCCAGCAAGTGCTGTTTAGTTATCCTAGGTATTGTCAATTTGTACAGAGGCTGAAGTGCTCAGAGTCAGCAGTCAATTTCCATGAAGAAGGCATGTCATGTCAGCCTTTGCCTATCTTGCACTTCTCCTTTTTGGAAGGAGGAGCTTTGTGGAGGTACTGAAGCAACATGAATGTATCATGGAGCATGCCTGGTACAGTTCATTGTTCCCAGTGAGGTGCCTGTGAGAAATTTGGGTGAGTCCGAATTTCTACACAGGCAGCAAAATGGGCAAAGTAGCCTGTACCCAACACATTCCATTATGTAAATGCTCATATGGATTTTGCAGAATGGTCTTGTAGATGATAGGTCTTGACACGTGCTCAAGTTAGGTCTGGTAGACCCCAAAAAGGACCCCTTTACTGTGCCTTGTAAGGGGTCAAAACATAGACAGAAAAAGGCTACATGAAAACCATTATGATTCTGTTTCTGTTAGACCTGGCAACAAACCCTCTACAGTTATTGAAAATCGTTGTGAAGTCTTTCTCCCTAACTTATGTAACTTTTGTAAAGAGGAAATTGTCATCGAGTCAGTACAAAGAGAGGAGGATATGGTATACCTCGATTGACTACTGAGGATAAGAACTGCGGTAATGTACAACTAGCAGGTTTGAATGAGTGTTGTCTGGTTTTATCTTTTGAAGAGAAGCTCTGGTCCTGGTTTCAGCCTTTTTTTTTGTTTGATCAAACTTCCTGTGTCAGTCCTAGTTAATTCTATGAACCACTGTTGTACCTTTTGCCTGCGATGCACCCAGAATTATATATGTGACTGGGTTTTGCATATTATAATAGAATACCTGATACATAGGCTACCGCGGTTGGCATTTTCTTTTTACGGATCTTGTGGGTAAAGACTAAAGACAGTGTAGAGTTCAGGGTTTTGGCAAGGCATATACATCTTTGGGGTGAGTTATATCTTGGTGTTGATTTTTTGTAGTTGTCATATTTATGAAATTGAAGTATATCTTCTAACCTGTTGAATGAATTACAGCAAACTAAGAACAACAATTTGGTAATCAGTTCCTTAACTTGGTAGCCAGGCTTCATGACAGACCCAGCAGTTTTTTAGGCAGTTATTTGACTTTTTCAAATAAAAATTAGAACTGGTGATTATACATAATAATAGGATGTTTTGTACTTTTTGATAACTGTGGTTATTAACTTTGATGCTCTGCATGATACCCAGGTGGGGTTTTTAGTGGTGCAATTTTCAATAGCCGATCCCCTCTGGATTATTCCTACTTGTAATAATCGGTGGAAATCGACTGTAGAACAAGAAGAGAACAACTATGAATATCACACAGATTTCCAATGAGTGCAACTCTGTAGAACAAGAAGAGAACAACTATGAATTACACACAGATTTACAATGAGCTCATAGAATTGCGTGCACAAGTAGTTGCAAACTTAATGAGCCAACCTGTAGTTGTAGCCTACTCCTAATTTAATAGGAGGTGAAAAACCACATGCAAATGTTATTCCCCAATATTTGATACACACAAGAATGCACAAGGTCATCATCCATGCAAATGTCACCTCCACCATAACTAGGGTGAACATCACATGCAATGAGATAATTAATGTTAACTCAAGTGCTTCATAGTTCCAAAAAGGTTTAAGTGCATGCAGCAAAAATATTGAAAGTTTATAGGATGTTGACATCCAACAAAAAAACCTAATTGTAATTGGACAAAACATGTCATTTACATGAGATCAATTGGATTCACTGATGTTTTACTACCATATCATTGATCTTTGATTACCTCAAAGATTACCTCAAACGACTTATGTATGGAAGAAACAAAGGTGTAGAATGCATGAGAGCCATGCCATTATGTTAATACTATTTTTATTTATTTCTTGGTTTTGTTTTCACACTAGACTACATTATTTGTAATATATGCAATAATTTACATTTCTCCAAAAAAATTACACAAGAAGGAAATAAATTGAAATACTTGACACGTTAATTAAAAACAATGAATTATGAAATCATTCGCCTCTCCTTACCTACATTTAGAGCTTTAAGTTCAAGTATTTAAACCTAGTCTTAGGTTAATAAGCTCTTTTTAGGGATGTTTTTGAAGGTCTCATATTTCTCAGCACAAAGTCCAAGATACCTTTAGCATTGAGGTGTTGTAGGTTCAAGTGAATGCATATTCTTGACCAAAAGGCATGGTTCAAAAGGCCTATCGGAGTGAATTGGTGCTTGTAAAATAACCCTTTTCAAAGACTTGGGCTAATAGCATCCTTCCATTGTGTCTTTATTGACTAAAATATAAGACAACCATTGAATATATGTTATTTTTAAAATTTTGGATTAGTCACTTAAGAAAAGTGATCAATGTTTATGATCGTTTGAAACAACTATACAAACAAGAAATATAATGAAAACCTTTCAGACATGTCTTATTGACTATTGTACTTATGACTGATGTTCAACACAAAATAAGTTGTGAAAGGTCTAGCCAAACAAGAAGAGAAAATTTTATTGATATCTAGCAAAAAAAATTGAAACCCTAAAAATCATTGGGTTATTATTACAAATGCACAACACAACATGTATTTTGCATACTTATTCTTTAAGCATTGAAAACTTGAAATTTTGAAATTGAATTTGTGGAACCTTAAATAAATAAATATTCACCAAAAAAAGTGCCAAACATCAATCATAACCTATGATATTTATCGAGTGTCATTATTTCATGAAAGCAACCAATGAACAATTTTGATAACAAAAAAAATCAAGATATGAGGTGAAGGTTGTGACATGGGCATCTATATGAAGATGGATAATAGATACTAGTGTGGCCTGTGTTGTTGGCCCAAGTGTGAACCCATTACAAAATAGGGAAACTCACCATGTGAACATTGTTTTGCAACGTATGTATCAATTTTTTGAACAACCAAATATGAAAGGAAATCATGCGTGAATTGAATGGTAAGCCTTTAAGTGTTACCACGTTCTCAACTGATTTTTCTCTCCAAAACCTGGTTTTTTGGAATTTATTTGAATTTTTAGCAGCGGACATAACTTAAAAATCAATATCTCCCACATTCTGAATCCAAATCTTACCAAATAAATTCCATTAAATCGTGCTCATCAAGATCTTTCCAACAACACCAAAGACACATTCCAATTCCTCCTAAGTTTTCAGCTATAATTTAATTTAATTTTCAGTGAAGAAATCATTCAATATTCAAGAACTTCTACACCGCAAGTCCAAACACCATGAAACCAAGCCAATGCTCCTCGAGAGCTTTCTAAAGGGACCAAGAACACAATCTGAAGCACCCGGGTTCAGTGGATCTTATGAGTACAGACAAAACAAATCAAACAAACTACCTTCCTTCATAGATAGATGCCGTAGGGTAAGGTAAAGCTCCGGGGCAGGGGCATTCCCAAAATAAGTGCCCCCCAAGGCCGAAGGTGGGTTGGTTATTTTGGTAATGCCCCCACCCAAGGGCTTTACCTAGTGTAAAAGCCAATGCAGCAAATTAAATTTTTTTAACTGTGATATGTGCTTGAACATAAGAATTTACTACCAAGTAAATAAATTGATTTCAGCAGTTTATTACTCTGAATGTGAAATTTCGATTCACTGTGATGTGGTTTTGAAGTAACATACTAAATGACTATACTTGATTTTTAAAGAGAAATTTTGATTTCTTATCAATTATAATTTAAAGCTCTTATTTCCTAATTTGATAGAAATGGTTTTTTTCTTTCCAAAAAATAAAATCTTGAAATTTTTTTACTAGTTGTGAACGTTGAGATGATGTTCTTGTCTTGTAAAATTTCAATGTTTTTACACCTAATGAAATCTCCCTGAAACTCAATTGCTTTTCTCTCAATTGTTTTCCCAAAACATTCGCATTTATGTTTCCAAAGTTTGCAATTAGAAGAATTGAAAAACTATTCATGATATTTCCAAATTGCATTCCTCTCCCCTTGTTGTATATATACTTATATTGTTTCCACATATCGTAGTGCCATGAAAGGTTTGTTAATGAATTCGGGTTAGAGGCCGAAATGATCCTTTATTGGGCAAATAAATGACTTTTGGACTTCTGTAATGAACGTTTTCCCCCAAAACCGGACCTTTTGGCGCCAAAAAAAGCAGATCAATGCAGAGTGCAGATAAATGTCTGTATGCTCAGAATGTTGCACATGTGTGCTTGCAATATCAAAACAAAAAAAATGGAAATTGGCTTGGACCTGTAATGGACCTTTTTGGCAGATTACGGGACCTTTCCCTTGAAAACAATGCATTTCCTGCAGCACTGATGGACCTTTTCCAAAAAATTTCCTCAAGATTAATTAAATTGATCGTTACAGCCCGCCCGAACCTTTCGTGGCACTACGGTATGTGCACTCAGGTGTGGGTTTAAATTGTAGAATATTATGTAAGTGATTGAAATTCCAATCCAAATTTTGACATGTTCGAAAGCAAATTGATCAATGAACTTCTACATGATCCAAAATAGGTTAGTTCAATTTGGTATAACTTACACAATCTTATTTCAAAAAAGTTGACTTATGTCAATATTTACTGTTTACACAAAATTCTAATTCAACGTATTCATCAATACACCATCATTGAATATTCATTAATTTCAGTTTTGGTTAAAATGAAATTGATTTATTGAATTCCAACTTTGCTTTAAACAATATCAAAGATATAAAAAAGAACAACCAAAGTATTACACAATCATCTTAAATTACTAGGACAATGAACAAAGCAAACTGTTCACATAGTCTTTATCCAGAACAAATGGAATTTAATTACTCCTGATTTTAGATTTGCCTCACCTGCCAAATCTTCATTGTTGATTACTCTCTTCGTGAAATCAGATCCAGTAAAAATCAGATTATTCCAATCTTGTGAAGTGATACCCAGTTTCAATTTTTCACTTCAATTGTGCATGAACAGGGATTTTAGGGTGAAACTATGGCCCAAAGCTGGAGTAACCCTACAAATGACTCTTTGCAGCGTTGTATCTTGGCAAAATGTGGGAATCACCAGGTCCAAATGTCTTGATTAGAATTCAACAGAACATAACTCTGCACATGCCTACCAATCCCAGAAATTGACCAGAGTTGTTTATCTGTGTTCTGTTGCAGAGACTGTCAAGTATCACCAAACCATGAGTTATTTTAAGCTCGTAAATTTTGAGTCACCCACCCTTCAAACTCTCACAGAATTGAAGCAACCAAGTTGATTGAATCGAATGGGTGGAGGCCAGGTTCTCAGCCCCTGTAAGTAACAACACAAACATTAGCTCAACTAGTCTAAGTTGAGGACATAAGTTCCTTCACTTGAAAAGATTAGTCTAGATCCATTTTGTCAACAACTTGAAGCTTGCACAAACTTTTGCATAGACGATACTAACTACCATCTCAAAATAATATTCTCAAAATGTTGGAGATGTGATCAAGGAGTAATTTACTTTGTGGCTTGTGCAATCATGTTGGACAATGAGTTGGCCTGCTCTTTGGCATTGTCAATCAATGTGTCCTGTGACAATCACACCTCATAACAGGTAAGAGAGAGAAGCAAAAGGAGCAGAGAGGGCAGAGAGCTCAGTCCACATGTGGTGCTTATGCTTTTCAGTATCATTATATTTCCCCATTCCAACTCTAGGAAAGGAGCAGAATTGCAATTGGGTCAAAGCTTGTGGGAAGACTGCACAAAAAGGACTGTGTAAAACCTCTCAGCAAGGAATCAACACATTTCATGAGACCATAAATATTACCATAGTAGTGACATCTGTAATTCTCATGTTAGTAATTCAAACAAGTTCTATACAGCTCAGACCTCCAACCTGTTGCCAAAGGAAGGACATTGAAATTGAGAATAAGAAGAGACTATCAAAACTGTATCACTGGCAGAAAAGAAGCAAAAAAGGGCAGGAAAAAGCCAGCACCTGTGCAGCAATAACACGGGCTACAGACTTTTTGCTGGATTCTTGCAATTCTCCAGCAATGAGGACCTCATCTAGGATATAGTATGCCTGCATTGGCTCAAATCCGCAATTAGGAACTGGGCTCTGGAAATTCAGAAGCAGCCCGAAGTGCAGAACAGAGGATTGGATTCCAAATTTGCTGCTGGCCAGACATACATTCAGAAACTTGCACTGGAAAAAAAAGAATAAAAATACAAGTGATTATGTGAATGGCAACAAACCTTGTGGAAGTTGAAGATGAGATCCAACTCGCAGACCTGCCATGTTCACACCACAAGAAATTCAGTTATGATGCAACAAAGCCAAGCACTTGCCTCCATGAAAAATCTACCCATCCATAGCATTCTCAAATCTCTCCGCCCTTTGGAGGACAACACAGAGGCTGAGGAGAATGGAACTCATGAGCTTCAGTTATATGATGCCCATTTCATTTATTTTCTTGATATAGATTAGACAATGTGCACTCTAGTCACTACATAAATGCACAGCATTTAAAGCAAAGGGTTGCCTTCCCCTTAAAAAAAGGATATCTGTTCTCCAAGATCACCAGTGCCACATTCAAGGCTAGCCTGAGCTTGCCAGAAAAATTCATTATTCACAGCTTTGAATCTCATGTGTACTTATTATGGAAACAAAATGGACTTACATTGCCAAAGTAGCGATCAAGTATCTCTACATAGTGGTGGGTTATCTCAAGAGTCTCCAACTCGTTGTCTTCTGTGTCCACACACATGCAGAAATATAGACTTGCATACCTGCCATCCCAGCACAACCCTTACTATCTTCTGACTTTCACAGTTAGATGAGAAATCCATTGACTGTATATTGAAGAAAAAGACAAGCAACAAAAAAGAAAGGGTTCTTCACATACTCCATACATGACAAAAGAGCAAGTAAGGAAACACAAACAGACAACCAAGGTCTGAAAGCCAGCAAATTGTGGTACCGTTTGTAGACGACCTTAAGGCCCCTCCATTCAATAAAGTTGCACAGCTTTGGACCACGGGAAAGTATCATGCCACTCAGCTCCCGTATGACCTATGAAAAATACAAATAATATTTAAAAAAAGTTTAACAGGGCAAGAATTATCAGGTGTCACCCACTACATTCCACCCACAATCAAGTAATAAGAAACCCTAAAACTATCAATGACCAAAGAAGGCAATTAGTTTTGGAACATGCAGAGCTGCTTGAAGATTCCACAACAAAAAACCCCCAAAAAATGGACCAGCCAAATGAGTACCTTGGTGCGCTCCTTCTGACTGTAGGGTGAATACCATTTTGTTAACCTTACTTTGCCCTGCCGGCTAATCAACAATACAAAGTGAATCTGCACCCAGAACCAATGTCATCCAGCCTGTATCTTTGCAAGATAGTTTTGCCCCTGCCCCCCCCCTTCTTTCTCTCTTAAGAATTGTAATGCTGTCAGCTCAACATCACCCCAATGAGGACTCAACCATGCCACAGCACAACTACAAAGCAAAGAGTTATTCCAGTTATTTCACCTTGCTTCCACAAACAAAAGTATCACACATTTACATGCACCACAGTCCCACACCCTAACCTCTTTTTCAATCTCCTAGTGAATCCAATTGCAAGTCTGACAAGAACATGAAAAAGAAACTGGAAACTGAGAAAATTGAATAACAAAAAAGGGCTTGTTAACAGGCCACACAACATGCAAATGAGAGGGGGATTCAAAACGGTGGACAAACTGCAAGTATGGATTACATAAGATCAATGGCTTAACCCTTCCACACATCGGTAAGGGGGAGATAACACATCTGCCAGACCTACTGGAAATCTTAAATTCACACAAACCATCATACTATGCCCTAACCTTCTTCCCATTCACGTGGATAAATCGCGCAAGAAAAACGAAAGAAAAAGAAAAAGCATGAATGAATCTGGCAACAGCAGCAGCAGCGCCAGTGACATTAGAAAACGAATTTCAAACATCTCAATAAGAGAATGTTAACTGCGTTTACAACATCTTCCCTGACCTAAAAGATGATCCATAAAATGAAAACACAGAAATATGCATATCCTTGCTATCTGCCAGGCAAAAAAAAAGAGAGAAATTTTTTTTTGAAGGAAGAAAAAGAAGAGGAATAAGCTGTGCACGAGATCCGAGTCCATTCAAACTTGTGGGAGAAAAATCACGCACCATGTTGGAAGAGGCAGGAGGATCAAATCAGCGAAGAAGCAACGAGATTTTTCTCTTCTTTCAGCGGAAGTCACGTCTCCTCTCGTGCATCCCCCGCAGCGCTTTGCCGGCTTCCATCTTTCCCAATTTGACATCCCAATCTGAGGTCCGCAAGCAATTGCACTTTATCCGAGTGCTCAAACCAGGGGCGTATTCCAGAGGACAAAACGCACGCGGCCAACCAATAATGAATGGTGTTTTGCCGGTCGCCGAGCAATTCATAGTCGTTGGATCGGTAACTTACTGGCAGCCGTCGACGCTTGGATATCGTGTTACACACGAGATGAACCTTAAACCCTAACATGTATCGCTATTTGGCCGGTCTCTGAGCTATTTTGACCTCCCTTACATTCCGTCCTTCCATGGTACTTCGTTTTTCCATACCTTCAATGAAAGCTTTCTGGATTCCTTGAACATATTTTCATCATTTAATACATCTCTGCTTAATAACTGTCTACAAAATTTTCATTCAACTGCTGAAGAACATGTTCTGAGGTATGCAAATGTGTGATATTGGCAAGTGAAATTGTACCTTCACTACAAAACAATCAAATTATCGACAATTTGGCTGGCAATCAACATTAGCAACAATTTGGCATCGTAAATTGAAATGGACAATGAAAGTAGTTTGTTCAAAAGAAATCTTTACTACATCAATCTGCATCACACTGGCCAACAAGATAGTTGAAACTCAAATTCTATATAAACTTTCTATATAAACTTTTTGCCTGATTTGGTCTCACAACACTGGACCATAAAATCATCATGCTATTCTGGAAAAGTAAGACCCTACTAATTAACCCATTCTCAACAAATCAAAGGTAAAATTTCATGATAAACATGTATATAGTCGCAATTGGTGCTCATGGGTGAAAAGCTGATGCAAAAGATAATATCAGTCATAAGGGTTGCGGAACTTTTTGATCAGGTCAGGGATATCTACTGACAACATATCATCCAAAGTTTGCAGCATCTTTGGCTTCAGCTTTTCGAACTTGTCAATATTACACTCAGAAAGAACCTTTTGGTAGTGTTCCACATTTGGGAAATCTCCTGCTGGCAGATTCAGTTCCCGCTGGACCTATATAAGAAACAAATTTCCCAACATTATTTCTGGAATACCCCCCTGGTGAAAGATGAAATTCTAATTGTCTTCTGACTCTCCCAATTTGACATCCCAAATAAACTATATATATAGAAAGAGAACATGACCTCAGAAGCCAGTTCTTCAAAAGACTAAAAAGAAAATGTGTAGTGCAGACAGATTACCTTTGCGAATTCATCTTCAAGAGTATCAATCAATCGCTGTTGTGCTTTGGCCTTGCCCATCATTGTTGGCATTTCCTTCTTCAAATGACCCATAATGCAAGCATGAATTTTGGCTGCTCTTGCACGTTTCACAAACTCATTGATCTGCTCACTCAACACAACCACAAAAAAAATCAGCCAAATCAGGTTTAGATCAGATCAGGCAGTAAAAAAAAACACTCCTTGGGGAGCTCTTACTTTTCGATCACAAGCCTTTCTTGGAATATCCTTGAGGTCATCCAGAAGGTCATTCTGCTCCTGCTCAAACAGGACCTTCCCAATTGGCCCAACTTGGTTTTCATTAATTGGCTTATCATTGAATGACCTGCACACAACAAATTGTCAATGCTTCACTTGAAACGACACTGCTAAAAGAAAGCCTGAAAACACCAAAGATAAATTAAGATGGTGGACCACAGTACCCAATGTAGACCCGCATCACTTCAGGTGTCTTGAGAACCTTGCCAAGTGACCACATAAGTGCCCCATAGACCCTCATTAGCTGCACAGGCACATACACCAAAGCATCAGACTACTGAACCCATAGCATACCATTTCTATGCTGAACCAACCAATGAGGCTCCGTTTACCTGTTGGGTGCCAACTTGGTCAGCTTTGTTCAAGACAACACGGATCTTGTCATCTTGACCATGCAGGGACATGATGACCCTCTTGAACTCATCACTGATATCAAGTTTGTGGGGATCAAACAGCAATAGAATCATGTCGCACTTGGCTGCAAACCACTCTGTCACACCTGTGAACTCATAGCTCCTTTGTGTGCGCTGCTTCTCACCAGAGAGTACTCCAGGTGTGTCAACAAAAGTAAGATGCTCCAACAACTGTTGCAACACTTGATTCCATCAGCCCACCTTGGCTTTCATACTTGGATTTGTAAAATGCTTTTACATACACCATAAGACATTAAGAGAAACTTGACAACAACTTACAGGGTGTGGCATTTGGGAGCATTCAAACTTTGAGAGGAAGGCCCCACCAAACTTAGTCAAGCCAGTGAATGGCATATTTCCTTGTACTGCGATTGTGTTGCCTGGTATGCTACGCTCATCAGCACCTTCCTGAATCCCCACCAACCATTTCCAACTTTAATGTGCTTTGAAACTCAGCTGCAACAAGAGAAACCGAATACTGCATAAATTTCAACCTTGTTAACATCTCATCCCAATGCCTTTGCCCGGACATAAGTGGAAACATATTATTATAACACACTGAGCACCCACCATAACCACAACAAATCGATCTGTTGTAGGCTCTGGTCCAACATGTGCTCCTGCAAATTAGAACAGAATGTCAGCACCAATGAACAGAAATCCTTCACTAAGACAAATTTCAGAGATCTAAACTGTATATCAAAATAGAACACAAAGCGAACTTGAATCATCATTTACCAGGGTAGCTGCTGCCCAGAAGGTGCTTGATAAAGGTTGTCTTGCCTGTTGAATACTGGCCTAAAAGCATCACAGAGGGCTTTGCATCAAAGTCACTCTCAGTCTGCACAGACAACAAGAATGTCTTGGTTGAATACCAACTTGCTCTGCAAAAAACACAACTGTTTTCTGCACCAACAGAAGCCATAACTATGGGTAGCTGCATACCAGCATTGGCAGGGCAAAGTCATGAAATCGGTATGCAATCTCCAATGGCTTCAGCTTCTCGAGGTATAGCTTTTTCAGTCCATCAACAATAGATGTTACTGATGCTGCCGGTATTATCTGCAGTGAAATTATGATGTTCGATTTAGCAAATAAGGAAAATCCACATCCAGCCCATACTTTCACAATTAGATTTATATCACACACGTAGCCTTCAACACCCACCTTCCGTGTTGGCTTCTGAGAGAACCACTTTGATGTCTGTAGCTGCAACTGTGGAGTTGTCCCTGTTCCAAAACAGGTTGTAGGTTCAAATTACCACATCCACCCATCGTAATGCTAATGCTCTCTTATAGAACGATCAGAGACTCCAACAATCCCAAGAAATATAAAAGACCAAGCACATTGTATTCAAAAAACCATTCTGGTTGTAGTGAGCCTACCATTTCCATTCTCATGTGCATGTCCATTTGCAAGTCCATTAGCATGGCCATTCACATTTCCATTACATGTTGATTCGTTTGATGATGGCATATGCCCATTCTGCATTGCAACACTCCCTCATGAAGTAGTATTCAAATAATTCAGAACACTTACAAGTGTTCACAACAACAACAATTGGTTTATCTTACCATTAAGAGTTCCTCAAGACCATCCATTTTTGGTGGGCTGATTGTGTCTGCATCTGCCCCAAGAAACAAAGCCCTCACAACAAGGTCAAACTCCTAAGATGTTGCAACCGTAACAGGACAGCAGAAATAGAAGGTACAACAAACGTGCAAAGCTGGTCATGTAACCCTACCACATTGAATTACAACTGAGGACCTCGAATGCTCATGTTCAGACATTCCTTCACATGTACAGATGGGCAAAAATAGTCATAGATTACCACAGGTGCTCAGCATGTCAGCAGAAACGTCCTTTCCTGATGCCTGGGCCAAAGAAATCATCTGCAAGCAAGTAATGGACTGATGTTTAACTTCTGCAGCAGGAACGAACCTTCAATTGCTGAACAAAGAAGAAAGCCTTCGAATTCAGAACAGTACAACTCTGTGCACTTCATTACAACTTGGGATAGCATGCATTGGAAATTGGTAGAATTCAGCACTAACCTGCATAGCAGCAACAAACTCTTTGAATCCAAGAAAGCCCTGCCTCTTGGAGTCTGCAACAGCCCACACCTATGAACACAACCAGAGTCAGCTACCAAATATTGCTACCTACAGATAGGGGCAACTATCAAGAGCTGCCAAAATGCGTCATAATTCTTCTGAGACTTAACAACTACAAAATTGCATGCATGATGGGATGGAAGGAAGGATGAACCATGTTAGAATAGCATACTCCCCATACTAACCTGCTTGAGATGACCCCTAGGGAGCTGTGAGAGAGCAAACAACTTGACCACATCTGGTCCCGTGAGCCGTCCATCATTGTCTGCAAGAATGTTGATCATAATGAGTTTCCCATAAAACGTGAAAAAAAACCTGACTTTCAATTGATAACTGATTTCAAAAGTGGAATTTCAGAAAACTGCAGAGTAATGCTGATCGACAGCAACAGAGTGACCAAATTCTGTCCAAACAAGACACACAGGTCCTTTGCAGCAAAGCTGACCTCAGAATTCCCTTCACAAAGACAGGATGTAACATTTTCGGCGACTGACAAAACCGAAGGCATATCAAACCAAACCAACGATGCACATCAAGATTGAGGACACGAAACTTCAAGAAAATAGACCACATAGACGCTATTGTCGAGAATCGCGCATTGGAGTCTGCATAAACAAAATCTGCAATGGATGCCAAATCGCATAGTGGCAAAGCTTGCAAAGCATGCGCCAGGATTCACTTGAGCCAAGCGGGGCACAAAAGTCTACGGAAAACGACGACAATAGAAGAATCCATGAACGGGCCACCAGCCTAGTAGAAAGAAACAACAGAACAATTGCCTACCATTGCGGCAATTCAGATCGGCCCAAAGAAACCAGAAAAAAGACAAGGGCAAGAAATAATCTCACAAAGCCGAAGATTCAAATCAGTTATTCAGAAACATCCACGCCAAGCTAACCTCGGGACAATCCACAGGACAAAAATCAAGACATTATGTTCAATTAAAAAGAATCCCGAACAAGTACAACAAGAAGCACAGAACACACTGAATCCACAGAACCAAAAGACCAAGAAGCAAGGGCAATGCTCACAAAAAGCACGATAACAGTAGAAAACAGGAAAAAGGAGAAGGGAGCGGAAGGAAACAAAAAAGTACACACCAGTGTCAGCGTAATCGAACCACCGCTTGTATGTCTGCTCGTCCTGCTTCACAGGCCTGACGGCCAGTACCTCCATTACTCACCGCCACCAAAAAACAGCGACAATGGCAACAACAACACAAATAACAACGATAACGCAGACGCACTAGTGCTGTGCGCACAAGGAAAGGCAAAGACTGGGAGAAGGCAAGTGCGAGTACGAGAGAGAAGAGACAGTCAGTGGCTGCGCGAGAGAGAGGGAGTGCGAGAGGGAAAAGGCGGCAAGAAACGTGAGCGAGCGAGCGCAGAGCAAACGAGAATCGTTTAGTAACGAACGCAGCGTTTTTTAAATTCGATAGTGAAAACATTTATTAACTACGGTCTAGATTCCCAAAATTCAAGTGAATTCTTTTTTCGTGAACGGCTCTTCTGACCGAGTTTTTTGGATTTTTGTTTTTGTTCGGGGTTCTTATTAGGTAGTTTGCTGTGGGTTTTTTTTTTTTTTTTTTTTTTTTTTGGGGGGGGGTGGGGTGGTTGTTAATTTTTTTGTTTTTTTTTTTTTTCATTTTGTTCCCTTAAGTTTCCTTTACTTTTTAACCAAATTTCACATTTTTTTCGTTAATTT
>Ga0116227_10011127_pt1 | contig 15283 bp, 10 predicted proteins | sample S1TSphgellanicum_FD_89693 | JGI IMG/M metagenome (GOLD analysis project Ga0116227, IMG submission 89693) | Host-associated microbial communities from peat moss isolated from Minnesota, USA - S1T2_Fb - Sphagnum magellanicum MG | ecosystem: Host-associated > Plants > Peat moss > Unclassified... | reverse complement strand
TTTTTTTTTGGCTCACTTTTTGGGGGAAACCCTCCAAAAAGACCCCCCCATAGCAACACAACAAACAAAATACTCCCCCCCCCCCCCCCCCTAAAACATGGAACACTTGGTTGGAGAATATGAGAATATTTATGTCAATATTAATTTTTATTTTATTATATAACATTGAGATTAAAAGGCACATTTTATTGTGCATTTTCATGTTATATTTTTTAAAAAATTAAAAAAAAATTTAAATAATAATAATTTAAATTACACATACATATAGGAACCACTATAAGCCATAAACTTTGGAAACAATCCAAAAAAAAAAACACACATTCTCACACAAAATCAAGTAACCTTTACTAAGAGATGTTTGTGAAGCTTTAATATCCTTAACATTTAGAGGTTGGAGGGTTTCATCTTTCGCATTCATAAATAAACAAATAAACGAAATCTTATTGTTTTCATTCATTTTGAAATGTTTCGACTTTTAGACTCTCCTTATAATACGAGTTCATCCAATCTAGATTGGTCTAGATTGGATGAACTATGCAATGAGTTGGTTTCATAATGTGTTGACCTATGATGAAGAAGGTATTGAAATATTTGAACAACTTTTTTCCATTGAAAAATTCAATTTAAATCAAAACAAAAAACTATTATAATGGAATTTGGGTATGCTCTTGGTGTCGTTGGAAAGGCCTTACAAATGAGTAGTAGGATTCAATGAATGGCCATTTAAACATTTTAAAACCTAAGGTGTAGGAGATATTGAATTTAGAGTAGTTTTTTTTTATTATAAAAATCATTGGAAATTAAATTAAAATTTGAAAAAAAAATTGGAAGGAAAAATTAGTTGGGTAACCAAAATACCATTTGCTTGGTTATTATGTCAAGTTGACTTTTCTTATGTTACAAAAAAGAAAAAGAAAAAAAAGTATGATCTTACATCATTCTTTACACCAAATAAAGGCCCTTAGGACCCATTGGACCTCAAGGCTAACTGACTAGGTATATACCCATAAAATAAGATAGTCCAAAATGCCTTTAGCCTAGGGTGATGGGTGGGCCTCCACAATTGACAAAAATGGAAGAACAATTATTTTTTATTCCAAAAATTTCAACAAATCTTGAATAATTAATTAATTTTGAGGATTCCATTTCAACAAATGATTTATTCCCAATTATTTTCTCAGATTATGTATTTTCTTTCAACAATTTTTAAAAAATATTGAAAATAAAATATTTTTTGAAATATTTTAACATTTTTCAAAGTAATATAATTAGCGTCGAACCTAGCCCAGGTTCTATGGTATCTATTAAGGAAGGTAGTTTGTTTGTTTTGTTTGTCACTTTGAGATCTCTTAAACCATAGTGCCTTTGGCCATGCTCTTGGTATCGTTGGAAAGGTCTTGATGAGTAAGGGATGAGTTGGTTTCATAGTGTTTGGACATTTGAATATTGAATAAATTTTTTTCCATTATATATTCATTTAAATAAAATATAAAAATAATATGAGAAAATTGGGTGTGCTCTTGGTATTGTTGGAAACACTAAGTGAGTAGGATTTAATGAAGGTGATTTGGAATTTTTTTTTTGACCTAATGGTGAAATTTGAGTAATATTTGCTGTTGGAAATTCAATTAAATTACCAAAAAAAAATGTTTTTGAAAGGAAAAAATTAGTCAGGTTAACCCAGTTCACACTTGAGTCAACGGCACAGGCCATAGGGCAAAACATAGTTTCTGCGATCCCTCCCTCACTAATGCCACTGGCCACAATAGCCATGGCAGCTTACTAGTAACTAGTTAGAAACCGCGCGGTTCTCCTTCCTATTCTTACCAGTAACTAGTTAGAAAGCGCGCGGTTCTCCTTCTTACTCTTCCTAGTAACTAGTTAGAAGAGTTACTAGTAAGAAGGACAACCGCGCGGTTTGCGGCGCGGATTCGTGAGTAATCCGAATCTTACTAGTAACTCTTCTAACTAGTTACTAGTAAGAAGGACAACCGCGCTGTTCGCGGCGCGTCGTGGCGACTTTGATGGTTTCTTCTTCTTTTTTGTCCTTTTTTTTGGATGCCCGTTGAAAGCGTGCGTTCCTGCTACTGCGGCGCACTACGCTTTTCTGCCCTCCTCCCCTTCTGGCGACGACATGCGGGGAGGGGGGGCCGCGGGAGCTTCCAATTTTCCATGGCTGATTTTTTATTGCAGCAACAGCATCAACAGCAGCTTCTTCTTCTGTCGTATAATAATTCTTGCGCTTCTTGTTGTTGTTTTTCTTCTTCGTACGCCAGGGATCCGTCGTCGTCACGCCTTATGCACTGGCTTCCTTTGGTTCTAGGGAGAAGCGTTCGTGCCAGAACTACACGTGGTCCTGGTGTTGGTTTTGTTGCCTGTTCTTTAACACGAATCATGGCTTCTTCGCATCTGCCGCCTGATCACGGCCTTGCGGCTGGTTCAATTCCAGTTGTAGCGCCTCGTGCTGGAGCTCCACACCATAAGGTGGAGAAAACGACGACGACTGGTACTGCTCCTGCTGCTCATCATACCGGTGGTGGAGGTTTGGCGGCTTTGGCTCATTTGAACTCCGTGCGGGATATGTTTGCTTTGAATGCCGCGGATAGTGCGGGAGCAGCAGCTGTAGTGGATGGTGGAGCGGAAGTAGAGGAGGAGGAGAGAGAAGTTGCCAGTGATGCGTTTCGGTCCACTGCGTTGATTTCTAGCAGAGAGCAAGTAAGCATTTGAAGCAAGCAAGCGAGCTTGCGCTTCGAGTTTTTTTTCTCTGTTTTCGTTTCCTTTTTCTCTTTTCCCGGACGTTCCTTTCCATTCGCATCTGTTGCCATCGCCGCCGCGTCTCATGGCTTTTTATTTTTGTTTTCCCGGTTTTCGGCTTTGCTGCAAGTTTTAGAGCTTGCGGAATTCATGGTTTCCGAATTCAGATGGCTGCATTCCGAGGAGAATTTTGACGAGAATGATTCTACAGCTTGCGGAAATTCGAGAAAATTCCCGGTGCATCTGCTCCATCTTTGTGCATGGAGATGGCTGCTGTCTTGAGATCTGCGGAAAAGCAGCACATACTCACAATGGTTGCGAGAGAGCTGACGACGAGAACTGGGTTTGATGTTGTTGTTGTTCTTGGCATGTGTGCAGTATGCCGCATTGTACCGCAGGTCAGTGGAAGATCCGGACTATTTCTGGGCAGAGATTGCCTCGGGTTTCTACTGGAAGACCAAGTGGGAAACAAGAGATGGCAACAAAATACACTCTGAGAACATTGATGTCCGCAAAGCTCGAGTTGCTATTGAGGTCCGTATTACAATAATAATGCTGTTAGCTGCCATGATTTCAAGCTTAACAACAACAACATACTAGCATAGTAAAACCCTAAGAAGATAGTCCACTCTTCTGTTGTCATAAGGATTGGTAGATCTGGATTAGCAGATTGTCGCTTTGTTATTGTAAGGATTAGCAGATTGTTATTCTGTTCTTGTAAGGGTTAGCAGATGGATTAGCAGATTGTTGTTTTGTTATTGTGAGGATTAGCAGAGGATTCATAGATTGTTCTTTTGTTTATTTGTGAACAAAAGATTAAGGTTTCTCGATTGCTATGAGAGATATGATGTTTTTTGGTTAGCAGATTGCTTTTTTGTTATTGGAAGGATTGGCAGATTGTTCTTCTATTATTGTAAGGATTAGCAGAAGATTAGCAGATTGCAAACTAATTAGAGAAATCTGTCGTGGTACTACACATGGCTTTGGTTGTTGCAGTGGTTCAAGGGTGGACGAACCAACATTTGCTACAATGCTTTAGACAGGCATGTGGAAGCAGGCAAAGGTGGAAAAATTGCATTTCTATGGGAGGGTAATGATCCTGGAGTTGATGATAAGCTCACCTACAAAGAGCTTCTTGAACGTGTCTGCCAGGTACCTACTTACCCTTGCATCATTGCATCATGCATTATGTTTGAGCTTGTTAATTCTGCAGAAACCTACACTGATCAATCAATTCTTCAAAGACGGGTTTGCATTGAACTATTGAGATGCATACTTCTGCACTACTAATTCTGAGTGAAGAGGTGTGCTGCAATGTCTGAGCTTCTACGTCGATTTTGCAGAAACCTACTTCCATCATTTTTTCAAAGGGTTTGTGCATTGAAGTGAAATGCATTTTGTACTAACAGGGACACTATCTGAACCTGACTCATCTTTGTCTTGTTGAAACCCCTTTTGCAGCTTGCAAATTATCTGCGGGATCAGGGAGTGAAAAAGGGTGATGCAGTGGCTATTTACATGCCCATGCTCGTTGAACTGCCCATTGCCATGCTTGCTTGTGCACGTATTGGAGCTGTTCACTCAGTAAGATTTTTCTGATGATCCTGTATGTAGTTTGCAGATCTGTCATTGGTTGCAGATTTCCAGCATTGAACATTCTTGAGCTGTCCTCTCTGTCTGCCAAGATGTTTCAGAGGTGTAGGTGCTATACAGGACTTTATTCTGTACAAGTTTCTGTCTTTTGTAGACCAGATTTTGTGACCCATGACTTACATATCACACCATGGTTTATAAGATGGAGATTTTGCATTTTTCGTGAGCAGGTAGTGTTTGCTGGGTTTTCAGCAGAGGCGCTGTCACAGCGAATCTTGGACTGTCAGCCCAATTTTGTGTTGACAACCAGTGGTGTTCGTCGAGGTTCCAAAGTGATCAAACTCAAGGAAATTGTTGATGATGCATTGGAACGTGTGCTCAAGGAAGGGTTTGCAGTTGGTAATGCCACCCCGCCTTTCCAATACACCATGCATTTGCCAATAAGAAAGAAATGTCTTCCTTCAAGTACTTATATATGTTCAGTTCCAGAGTATGATCTCCTCCTTTCAAGGCACAATCACTGAAGAATGGAAAGTCATGGGAACTGTGATGCATCATGTAACAGGTACATGTTTGACATATGCGAATGACTCTGCTGTCAAGAGGGAAGACACTGTGTGGCAGGAAGGCAGAGATGTCTGGTGGCAGGTAAGTTGATTTATCCTTGGAATTATCATCATCATCTAACCTCACCCAACAACTGACTCTTCTATCTTTAGTTACAAAATTTTGAGAGTTTATGCTGTCGTTGTCCCAACAACCTTCTTATGTGATGAAGCTGGAAACAAAATTGTATGTTTGCAGGATGTGGTACCAAAATATCCAAAGGAGAGTGCAGTGGAATGGGTGGATGCAGAAGACACTCTGTTCTTGCTCTATACTAGTGGGAGCACTGGGAAGCCGAAAGTATGTATGTTCAAATGGAGAACAACTACCCTGAACCCTCTAAACACCCTTTTTTTGACCAAATCTTAAAAATTGTATGCAAATATTTTTGTGAATCATCTGATTGTCTCTGATTGTCTCTGATTCTTCTTTGGCAGGGTGTGCTACACACAACTGGAGGTTACATGGTCTATACAGCAACAACATTTAAATGTGCATTTGACTATCATGATGATGACATTTATTGGTACACTTCTACATCACCTAATATGATGGGTGGTTTTTTTAATTTTTTAATTTTAAAATTGAAAATTGAAAATATTATTTTTAATTTTTAGCCAACAGTTTTCTTTTAAATGCACATTCTCATTCTGTTCCCATTGGGCAATCATGGTCCCTGAAATTCTCTTTAATAGCACAGGAAAATCATGCAGATCCATGGAGAGGAAAATCAGGAAAAATCAATCTACATTCATTCTCTTGTATGCTCTACAATGAGATCATGATAAATTCTATGATGGGGTTCAGAATCTTTGTTTGTAGTAGTAGTGCAAGCTATGCTGTTTAAGTATGTGTTTGGCATTTGGCACTTTGCCCAGAAGGTGGGAATAAATGCCAGGAAGAGTCTTTGACAATGATGGACCTGGGGTGAATGAATAGCTACTGCATGTATCAGTGTCCCTGTGGGGACTAAGTGCAGATACCTGGTTGAATAAATAGCTAGCTACATGAAGCTACACTAAGTACCTTCCAAATGTTGATCTTGGGAGCAACTAGAGATTTATGTTGATTATGCCTGAGATGCATGAATGTGCGTTGCAGGTGCACAGCTGACTGTGGGTGGATCACAGGGCACAGTTATCTCACATATGGCCCATTACTCAATGGTGCCACAGTCGTTGTGTTTGAAGGGGTAAGGATCTGGGGTTTGTTCCTTTTGAGAGATGGTGATGCATCCAGAACAAAGCCATTGCTGGTTCTGTGCCATCTGATCCCTTTTAAGCCACTACAAGCCTGGATGTGTAATTCATCAATTCTTTTCAGCTATAGCGAGTTGGTGCAAAAGCAACTATTTTGTACTCTTGGTATTGAGTGGAAATGTGCATATGGGTGGTGCAGGTGCCAAACTATCCAGATGCAGGACGTTGCTGGGAGATAGTTGACAAGTACAAAGTCACCATTTTCTACACTGCACCTACTGCAATCCGCTCTCTCATGCGGTCTGGTGATGAGGTAATTATGTTAGTGATCTGATGCAACTAAATTTCACACATCCTGTCTATGATGCTTTTAAAATTTTCAACCTTGGGAGCTTGTAGGAGCAACCTTGTGTTGCATAAGGCAAAACAATGGTTTTTCCAGGCAGGTGGACTTTGCAATTTCCCTCCTTGTGTTGGAAGCTAGTTCTGACAACATATGCCCTTGGATTTTTTGTCAAACAGCCTGTAAAACGGCATTCACGAAAGTCACTACGAGTGTTGGGTAGTGTGGGAGAACCGATCAATCCAAGCGCTTGGAGGCAAGAAGCAATTCACTGCATTTTCCTCTATTTATTCTGTTTGTCTCTTCAGAATGTGCTTTTGAAACTTTACTTGTCCACTTGCATACTCCATGATGAAGCAAGCTATTGTCAAGTCATATATATGTGCTTCAGGTGCAAGCACAGTCAAAGGAGCCACTTCTGAAATAACCAGTGCTTATCTAACATGTTTGCAAGTTTAATATATTAAGCCAATGTTGAAAATGTGTGGTGTATTAATACAACAATGTTTTCAATATATCAATGAGCATTTGGATAAGTTTGAAAATTATCTAATGGATATATAATACCTTTAAGCACTTTTAGAAGCATGTAACCAATGCTCAAGAGCATTTTTTAAGCACCAATTAATCATTGTCCAAGCACTGTTTGACCAATCTTGAACTGCCACATCAGCTTGTTAGGATTAATAAGGAACAACCTCAGCAGGCTCTACTGGCTCCTTTTATCTTGTTTGCAACTCTTAGTTTATCAGGCTGAAATCAAACTTATGCCCCATGCCCATTTGAGGTAACTTATGTATTGTTGTTTAGCAATTTTCTGTGAAAAGGTGTTTCTCATTGTGGTGAGCAACAGGTGGTATTATGATGTGGTCGGTGATGCTCGTTGTCCAATATCTGATACCTGGTGGCAAACTGAGACTGGCGGCTTCATGGTAAATTTCTTTTGACAATAATTTTATTGTTTGTCATTAAGATCCAGTACTAAAAAAAAACTTTGAGCACAAACAACAGAAATATCTCAGAAACCATTGGCTGATGCTTCATAATGAGACAAATGTTGTCATTCCTTCTGTATGTGTTTTTGGGGGATGCTTGCTAAGAGAAGTACATGATGGTGATTATGTTGCTGTTGTCAGATCACACCACTGCCGGGTGCTTGGCCACTGAAACCTGGCTCTGCAACTCTCCCTTTTTTCGGTGTCCAGGTACACAATACACTCTTATATTCCACATTAAGGTCTGGGTTGGCAGATTATGTCATTTTCTTGACCAAATTATATGACAATCTTCTAATGATTATCATACATGCATAATAGTGACCAAAATGTGTCTGTTGAACATAATTTTTTTTTCTAAATGGTTGAATCTGCCACCTCAGACCTTAATGTTGTGGAGTAGCCTTGCCCTTGCCCAGTATGTTGGGTGTGTCACCTAGCTCGCTTCAACAGGCTCACTGGCACCTTGCCCAACAAAATGGGCAGGGGCTTGGCCATTCCATAGTACTGTTCATTAAATGGGAAGCAATTTTGTCTTCCAGGTCAAAGCTTAATGTACTCTTTCTTTTGCCAGTTTTGTATGTATGTTGCAGGTCAAAAGCAAGAAGTTTGCTGTAGCAAGTGGGTGTTTCTGAAGTACTAACTGCCCCCTTGGCTGCTGCTGCTGCTACTTTTTTGCAGCCAGCAATAGTGGACGAAAATGGACATGAGATTTCTGGCGTGTGCAGTGGGTACTTATGTATCAAGGCAGCTTGGCCTGGCATGATGAGAACCCTTCAAGGAGACCATGCACGCTATGAAACAACATATTTTGCACCATTTAAAGGGTTTTACTTCAGTGGTGATGGCTGCCGCAGGTTGGTTTTGTCAGTTTTGTCATTTACAGCTTCTTTCATGCCTTGAGCTTGTCATGATATTCTTCTGGGTCAAGGTTTTGACCAGTGTTCGGGCAGGTGTTTGATTTTTCTAATAACCTCTAACTTCCATTTCTAAAAATTAAAAACCAGAGGAACTGCTGGTTCCAGGTTTTCAGATCAGAATTGAAGAACCACTAGCTCATATTATTTCAAAAATCTCAAAGAATCAGTGGTTTTCATGAAAGAACTGGTGAAGGACAAGGGGTTTTGTTTTGGGGGCAATTATTTGGACTTTCTCAAAATTTTTGAGAATCATGGTTAATACATCAGAACTGGTTTGTTGATTCTTTTAGAACTGTGGTTATGAACCTAAGAACTGCATCAGAGGGGTTTGGTGCAATTTCTACAACTCACCTGACACTGGTTTTGACACTAGGTTGTTGGTGTTGTTTTTTGCATCTATTGATTTGTGATTGAACTTTGCTCATGTTTGGTCACCAGCATGGGCAGGTAGTTCAATTGTTGAACTTCATATATATCTTCCAGAGCTCGGTTTAGGGTTTGATTGAGCAATTCTTGTGCTGGGTGGTTGCAATGGATAAAAGTTTTTTATGCTCTTTGACTTTTTGAAACCAAAAAAGGAATTGCTTGATCTTTGTTGGCAGGGATGAAGATGGCTATTATTGGCTCACAGGACGAGTTGATGATGTGATTAATGTGAGGTATGCTCTGATCAATGTTTCATACTCACTTTCCTTAAGTTCTTCTTGCCAATAGTGGGTGTCTTATGCCATGTCTCCTAGGATGCAGGCTTTCTTCTTGTTTACAAGTTGGTACCAACTCTACAACTCTATATGGGTCATAACAGGATAAAATTACCCATGGGAACCTCTTTTGTCTTGAATATGTAGTCCTGAAAATAGACTGATGTGCTGATGTGGCAAACAGGGATTGGTTGGTTTGTCCTTTTTTAGATTGGTTACACTGCTTAAACTGTGTCTTAAAGCACTAGTCACACTGGGATCAGTGGGTCACTTTATTCTGACTGCACCCATGAGCTAGATTAGCTTTGTCATTTTTTTCTGTGCTTAGAGTTGGACTTCTGACTGGAATTCTCTTGGTGGGAGAATATTCAGTGGGCACCGGATTGGCACTGCAGAGGTTGAGTCAGCTCTTGTGGCTCATCCACAATGTGCAGAGGCAGCTGTTGTTGGATTTGATCATGAGGTACACAAATTCTCCCTTTGGATCTTAGTTATCTTCTGACACACCTCTCTATCTCATTGTCCTCATTTCTGCAGTCCAGAGTGCACAGAATCTTTCATACCACATTGTTTTGTTGATTTTTTTGTTGAAGGTTAAAAAGCACATGGAAGTATCCAGTTTAATCATGATTGAAACAGTGCCCAACATAAGGTCACATAACTAAGATGCTCTTTGTGTAGCTTCAATGGGTTCTTCTACAGGCTCTGGTCATCTTCATCTATGACTATAATTTCATCCATGTTGTGAATTCTAATTGTTTGGTCAATCTTTTGGCTTGTTTAAATACAGATAAAAGGACAAGGCATATATGCCTTTGTCACACTTCTTGAAGGAGTGGATTACAGTGAGAAGCTTCGGGCAAGTCTGATCAATGCTGTGCGCACTCATGTATGTGGTCTGATCTTCATCATGCATTTTCTTTACTGTTTTCTCCAATCCCATCTACAATGAGTCAGCTTTGCTCAGATAAGAATCAAACATCAATATAGATTGAACTCTTGATACAACTCTTGTTGTTTCTTTGTGGCACTTTTCAACACATTGAGGTCTGGGGTGGCAGATTATGTCATTTTCTTGACCACATTATATGACATAATCTTCCAGTGATGATCATACACATAGTGACCGAAATGTCTGTTGAACATAAGTTTTTTTCCACGGTTGAGTCTACATGCCACCCCAGACCTTAAATGTCATGGAATGGCCTTGTCCAGCTTGTCCATTATGTTGAGTGTATTGCCTAGCTCATGCTAACAGGATTGCTGGTGCCTTACACAACGTAATGGGCAGGGAGTTGACCATTCGATAGTACATGATCAATACGCCAAATAGAACCTAAGATAGTTTAGTTGTATTCGGGCTATTGCATGATGGTGTGTGTGTATCTGGTGCCTGAAATGTCAGCAATCTCTCTCTTCCTTGTCATGTGCTAGATTGGAGCATTTGCAGCACCTGACAAGATCCATTGGGCACCTGGCCTACCCAAAACAAGGAGTGGCAAAATTATGAGGAGAATCTTGCGGAAAATAGCAGCAAACCAGCTGGATGAACTAGGTGACATCAGTACGCTAGCAGATCCCGGTGTTGTTGATCAGCTCATTGATCTCCGGGATAAGTGATCTCTTTGAACACTCTTTCCCCTCTAATTTCATGGCTTGGATATGTTTAATAGGTTTATGTTTTTTTTGTTCCAAGAAAATTACTGGAGCTGAAAAGGTAATGGGTTGTACAATTACTACAGAAGCAGGTTTACTTAACAGCTATATTAGATTATTTTTCTTCTATAAAACAAGATCACTAAATGAGATCAGTTATCTTGGCGTGCAAAAGACTTGAAGGGGTGAAGAAGATAAGCATTTATGAGTGTGTATCTTTCTGACACGGTTTTTTTAAGTACACAGGAAGGACCCTAGTAACTTGGAAAAAAGGTGTGTAAAATTGTCTTCTTCAAGGGGTTCTTAATCCTCACATTGATATGAGTATTGTATTTTTTTAACCTTACGATGTACAAATATTTGTTGTGAATGAAGTTCTCCAACTCTTTTGTAAAGCTCTTTTCTGTAAAGCGAGGATGGACTCATTTAGGGCTCATTGCAGACAATCTCAAGCAGTTGTTTGTTGAAATTCTTGAGATGAGTTTTTACACTACTCTCTCATTGCTTTTGTGTCTTTCCCCTCTCCCCCGCCCCCCTCTCCCGTGGGCTATTATTGTATTGCTCTTCCTTAACCATGCAATTTCTCATGCATTTTTGTCATAAAATGAGCTTCTTCTTGCCTTGCCATTTCTTGGCTACTTTTCACCTCCTTTATAAAACAAAAGTCGTCAAATTTTCTTATGTCGTCCACAAATATTTTTAACTATCAAATTTGCAATTTGGAAGCAACAAAGTCATTAAGCTCTTTTAGAGCATTCCAATCTTTAGGGAACTTTTTCCTGGAATCCCATGCATTGGTCAAAGCAAGTTCTTTGTTGATCTCATTTGCACAATGTCACGGCATTGTGATCTAACGGACATTGCTTTCATTGTTTGGGGGAAGCTTGCTCAGGGAACTGCTTCATTCCTTCTCTTTTCATGCACTAGGAAGTGTCCCATTTGAGTTGTGAGTTGAGAGATTTGATGGCTTTTTGGGGAGTCAATAAGTTTTTGCAATGCACCATCTTGTCAAGGAGCAGATGTTGCAAGCAAAAGAGTGTTGAGAATTGGGGGGGGGACATTGGGTTTAGAGTTGGGGCATTTGGTAGGTATGTGTGTACATCTTGGCTATTGGATTCTTCTTGTGTGCATATCTGCAGTGGCTCTTGGGGTGTTTAGCATTTATAACTTCTCTTTGAGAGAGACGTAAGTGTTAGGATCACACCCCTTCAAACCCCATCTAATTCCAAGTACAAAATGTTCTTATATGGCCATAAGCATTAATGAACAAATTCCCAACATGTCCCCTCTCATCACAAACTTTCTATATCTTGCAAAAATGTTTTGAAGGAATTGTGACTTTCTCTTTCCAATCAAGAAACGAGTACTAGAACAAGTGAATTTATGGATCTACATAATTGCCAACATGTGACCAATATGTGTAGTCTATGACCCCAGGAAGCATTCAGCTAGTACTCATGGCTGTGGGAGATGGCTGAGAGCATATGCACAAGGAAGGGTAAAGACTAAAGACCAATTCTCAAACATGTGTACTGTCTAGTTTATCTTGTTTTCCCTGTTGCTCTTTACAGCACTGGAACAAATAACAAAACAAATTATTCTGCTAGAGCTTGGCATAGACCTTTAACTAAATGCAATAACCAGCCACGAAGAATTTGAAGAATTTTTTTGAAGTTCAGTCCAGAGAAAAAAAGAAAAAAACACTAGATTTGGGAATAACAATGAGTGGATGGTATGTGTCAGTAGAATGATTGAATGCATTGGAGAATGGAAAAGTGACAGATGGGAAGACAGATTATATTTCATATTATATCATGCTATCAAAAGGTGCATCCCAGTGATGCACAAAATTCTCTTTGGCAGTGTCCACAGTCGAAAAAAAATTATCTGCAGAGCGTCCAAAGTTTGGAAATGTTTTTTTGATGAGATAAAATGGCCAAAATCAATGAGACCCATCACACAAAATTGAACCTACAACTAATTTACAGAAGTAAAAAAACGAACTAGAGGAGTGGACAGACAAGACAAAGAAAGAAATTGGGAAGACAAAACTCTTGTACCAAAAGTAAGTTGAGACTAGCAACAAGGGTGTGATGTTTGAGTGATGGCCATTCTCAGTTTCATCCCCTTGAAATAGAGTTGTTATGAGGCAACCCTAAGAATAACAACCCCGTCAAGCACTTTGAGAAGATTCCACAGTTTATTTGGAGGGTACCTTAAATTTGTGAACACCCAGCCCTCCTAGAAAAGAAGAGGAAATATTGCACCTACTCCCTTAAGAGGGAGGGATCTCCTGTCTCTTTGCCTGGACTTCAGGTTTTTCACTACCTTATAAGTTTCCTCATGCAGTTAAATGACATATTACTTACATCTTCTAAATTCATGATACCTACCAACAAACTTTGACATTACCCTGACCAGTGGTGATTCATATGAAATGAAAGCATTCAAAACCCCAGCCTCTGAATTATCGGACTCTCTAGCTATTCAAAAAACTGGGTGTAGGGATTGGCAGGGTACCTGGGTTATAGTGGGGAGTGGCAGAGTTGGGACAAGAAATATCAAGATCCCCTTTCAGTTGGTGATGCACAGAAATGGGATTGCTTTTGGTGGTTAAGATAGTCAAACAGACAAGTTCCGAAATTAGTAAAGGAGAATGGTCTCCTCCATAGCACAATATATCGTAAAGCAAAATACATGAAGCAGATTGGTCTCCTCCATACCACAATACATACTAAAGCAAAATACATCACATTGTTTCATTTGTTTTCTGGAGCAGGAAACTTGTGTGTTATGCACCTGTGCACTTAGCAACCCCTGCAGGCTGTCACTAGCATTATCCACTCAGGAAGAAACCATTGTTATGAACAGTCTACCTGGTGTTGCCTAGTACCCATTGTGACATCTAAGATGCTGGAAGCAGGAGAATGATGCTTGTGGATGGTGATTTCTATGGACTCCTAACTGCTTACCAACTGTCATTTCTAGTGAGTTTTAATGGCTACACTAATTGAAGTCTTAATTGAAACTTATAAAAGATACAAAAGTTATTCAACATGGAACACAAAGCATGAAAGCTGTAGGCCCTGTCAGCTTCGGTAATAATCAAGGGACTTAAACAAGGATGATGAGGCTTGAAGAACTTGGTTTCTGCAGTTTTCCTGCAGTTTAGAGTTTGCATCCAAACACTGTTAGATACCTGGATTGATACTAACCCTTGATACTGAGCTCCCCACACAACACCCACCCCATACCAATTTTGACTATGTACTCAGAGTGGACAACAATGTTCGTAACATGTTTCTGCAAATAAGGAATGCTTTGATAGTACTGTGCAATATACTAGCCTCCCAGAAGATTCTCATGACTGGGTCAGAAGAAATTCTGTATGAACTTCTAAACTCACTTATGACCATGCCAAAACCCATCCCCCTACCCAGCTACTTGTGTAACAACCTTTGTTTTCACAAAAAGTGGAAGTGCCCTCAGTACCCTTCTCACATCACAGTAACTTCTTTCCAAATATATCAATCTGGATTGCTCTAGAACACGTGAAGTAGCTGAACATAAGTACAACCAAACCAACTGTGACCAAAATCAGTGCAGTTCTAACCTTCATGCTACTCAAAAGTACCAGAGCATCTCACCTCCAGCATGGATTGCTATGTATAAGTGCCATTAGTTGCTGTCATTTCTCCCCTATGACTTCCATAAGCTCCTGACAGTGGATGTAGACTACAGAACTATCTAATAATCTGCTCAAACTTTTACAGCAAAAATTACACAGACAATTGTATCCTGACGTCTGTCATATTTCCAGAAGCAACAGGAAGCCTTGGTCATGATATCACCTAGCACTCAAGAGGGCATAGCTAATCATAAGTGCACTTGAGCAACATTTATTACTATTCAACACCTCTAAAACACCGACTGAATATATCAAATACATGGGCATATTGCTACATCAATTCTTTAAGGAAAAAGTCATCATCACTGCAGTTGCATTTGACAAACTGCTTTAGCTGAGACAGCAACTCTAACAACAAAAAAAAAGTCTCAATGATCACGAACACACAGTTCAAGCTCATTCTGCCTGATAACAACTCCACAATAACTTTTCAAGTGTGGGAGTGGGTTTCACAAATCTATCTGTCTTTTGAAGGGTCCAGAAGCTTCTGGTTACAGTATGACAGTATTTGCCCCCACAACCAAATTTCAACCTACATTAATTTTGCAACTCCTTCCTTACTGTAATAGAGGCAAATAATCAATATCTTTCATAAGAATAGAGAAATCTCCGTTCTCCCGATGAAGAAGAAAACAGCAAGGCTAACACTTCCTCAGGAAGCCACAGAAAGAACCAAACAAGGGGAGACAAAAAACAAACAAAAAACAAAAAAACAAACTAGCGGTATGAACAAAAGTGCCAGTCTCACACCTGTTCAGGGACCATCAACAGCAGTATGTATGATAGTGACTTAACTATCACAACTTCCCCACTGACTTCATCAGCTCC
>Ga0116227_10011126_pt1 | contig 15284 bp, 51 predicted proteins | sample S1TSphgellanicum_FD_89693 | JGI IMG/M metagenome (GOLD analysis project Ga0116227, IMG submission 89693) | Host-associated microbial communities from peat moss isolated from Minnesota, USA - S1T2_Fb - Sphagnum magellanicum MG | ecosystem: Host-associated > Plants > Peat moss > Unclassified... | reverse complement strand
TTCTGGTATAAAATAACGAAAGAAGAAGCCTTTAGATTGATGTTGGAAAACTGATGATGAGGAAATGGCAAGTCGGTGATTTGTTTCGATACAAGGGAAGTCCTTATGTATTTGAAATCATTAAAATCAGACAACGTCCCAAAAGCATAATCGCAAATATATATGGAATGATTGCTTCTTTGCCATTTTTCGTATTTGAAATGGAAAATAATGCATCGTTGCTCTCCGATGAAGAAATCATGCAAATCAGAATGGAACAGTGAGATTGTTATGAAAAGCCCCGGAGAAAAATTTATCAGATATAAGATGATTTTTGAAATTTTAGAAATTCATGAATATGAGGATAAATTTTTCTATTATGTAAGAAATATCAAATACGGAGCTAAAGGTTCAATGAACAGAGAATTAGTTGATCGTATTCCCTCACTTACCGATGAGGAATTCATGAGATATATGTTGGAGTGCTAGAATGTGTGATTCGTTGAAACCGGGTGATATGTATGAAGTGAATGGTGCCATATTCAGTATTATCCGGGAATCCGGTGATGGGTCTGAGTACGCTCCACGGGAATTTTATGTTTCAGCCGTCCATGAAGAATTGTATGTTCCTGTAAAAACAAGTCTTTATCGTCGAAAACTAAGCGAAGAGGAAAAACTTCGTTACAAATTGGAACAATAGGTTAATTTTCCATGACTAAAACAATCATCGATGCACTTGAAGTAGGAGACATTTACAGAACATGGAACAATATTATATTCGTAGTTGTCTATAAAAGTTCCTATAAGATGTTGGTGCAATTGTTGTATGGAAGTGGAACGAACTATGAAGTTCAGCGTGAAACAAATTTATCGGAACAATTGGTTGATAAATTTGATGAAACAGAAGCTATGTTTATGAAATTGGTACAATAGTGTGAAAGATTGGTGCAATGGTGATTATTTCGAATTCAGCTTCGATAGAGTGCAACTAAATAATTTTTATTTATATAGGATAATTGATTTTTCGCCGCATGATGAAACTACAACATTCATGGATATTGATAGCGGAAGTATCTACACATTTAATACATATGATTTTCTTGGGAAAGCAATATATTTATCCGATGAAGAAGTAATGTTGAGGTTATTGGAGAGATAAAAATGGAATGGAATGTTGGTGACGTTTATCGATTCGGAACGCGACATTATCAGATATTGGAAGAATGGCATCCCAGAAACGATGGAAAACCTACATATAAAATCGTGGACATTGTACTCGGAACAATCATGATATCGCATTTTTCTGATGGATTTGGTTTTCTTAGATTTAAGCTCACTGAAGAAGAAAAAATGAAACTGTTGCTCACTCTATGAAAGAAACGACTCACATGGAAAACTGGAAAACCGGAGATGTGTTCGAATTCGAAGAAACTTTTTATGAATTGATCGGTTATGATTCATTGAATGACTGTTTTGCATATCGTATACATGGAGACACTTGTCTAAGTAGTTACATTTATCGGTGTCAATTGCGAGGGTTACGTAAACTTGATGATGCAGAAAAAATTAAATTGATACTATCTCTATGAATAAAATTATTGCAAATGATTGGAAAGTAGGAGACATTTTCAAACATGTAGATGTCTATTACGAACTGTATGATCACGATCCTTGGAATGATAGGTTTAGGTATCGTATTCTTGGCCGTCCGCAATATAACCATAGTTTGGCCAGAGAGCAACTGATAAAATTTTACAAACTCACGGACGAGGAAAAAATGAGGGCCATCCTCGAACAATAGAATAAAATGATGGTACAATTCTGATATGAGAGAATCTACAGATATTATGTGGCAACAAGGTGACGGATTCCACCAAGCCGGTCAACTAAGATGCGTTAACCGTATTCTAATAGCAAGAGATGGACAAATACATCTCATCCATTCTGCTCTTTTCGATACCGGCAGCTTCATGGATGAAGAGATAATAGTGAATAGCTGCCACATAAAACCGCAGGAAAGAATTTCCAAAGAGGAAATGACGCAAATTGCGTTGGAGGGATAGAATGAAGTGTGAGATTGGACGGTATTTCGCATACGATGGTGGTGTATATCGAATTGAAAATTTTTATAAAACTCGGAACAACGTGACTCTTTGTAATGCTGTTGGAGCGGATGGTGAAGAATTTGGTTTCCATCCATCTTTTCCTGAACATTCTCTATTTGTATCGGAATCATCGGAAGAAGGTTTTATACAGGAGCAGAACCAAATTTTCTTGAGGAAATTATTTTCTTGAGGAAATTGGAACTATGACAACACAGCAGAGTTACATTCATTTTTGCAGTATAAGAAATATTGATACTTATCGAGTTATTAAGGAAATGCTCGAATACAAGATCACACACGCCACCACTCTAAAATATATCTATGATAACTATACAGGCAATGCATCGAAGGTTATCAGAGAAATGATCGCGGGACATCCAAATACCTCGGAAGAATTGAAAATGATGTATCGCTTGGAACAGTAAAAGATTTCAATTCGAAGAGGAATAGAAAAAATGACAACTAGAGAAATGTTCAGATATATCGATAAGAAAGTTCTTACCGAAGATGACATGAACTTTATTATCGATAAAAAACCCCACGATCAACTAGCGATGTGTCTCATTTGTCGGCGACCTGAAGCTACTCCCGAAATTCTCACAAAATTGTTTCATATGGATTATTCCAAAGAAGAAAATATCATCAAAATGTTTGCGAGTCAACATCCCAACTTTCCAGAGGAATTGAAACTGCAATATCTACTGGAACAATAAAACTGGTTAATGCTATATGAAACCAATTGAACGAAAATTAAAAGTCGGCGAAGCATATTGGATAGATGGTTATATGTGCGAGATATGCGAGGATCAGTATGTCAATGAGCGGGAAGCAAAAGAGTTTGTTAAGGTCATGTTGTTGAAATATGATAATAAGAAAATTGGAAAATATCGATACAAATTCAGAAATGCAAGGCGTGTATCAGAAGCAGAAATTTTTCAACTTAGACTGGAAAAATAATGGAACTCAATGGTGTAGAAATAACGAGATTGCGAAGAAAGTTTTATATCGGTAGAGCCACCAGCGAAGAAATATCTTTTCTTGTTGAGAGGTTTCCAAAGAACTATATGCTGGTTAAATATGCATGCCTTGATGAAAAAACTCCATTACACGTATTGGAAAATATATACACTTCTTATAGTGGCATGGAAGAAGTGCGTGGGTGGATTAAAAATAGAATCTTGGCTCATGTAAATTGCACCGAAGCCTTACGATTTCGCATTTCTTTGAGCGAATGAACATGGATCGATATATTGAAAGTATTATGCTACTGGCATTGGAACAGTCATTTTTCAATTTTACTTGTTCTGCTAGAGAAGTAGATAAGATGGTTAACCATGCCTTTAATAATCCAAGTCGTTATTCACTGTTTTCTATTGCAAATGCGGCATTGACTTACGAAACTCTTCTGCCGCGAACTATCACAACAATATATGAGAGATATGACGGTGGATGGAGAGAAACATTAGTTTCGCGAATCGCAAATCATCACAGCACATCACAAACGCTAAAATTCACAATGGACTTGGAACAATAAATGTATTCGGACGAGATATATTACCAGAAGCGGCGTAAAGCAAGCGAGAAGCTTTGTGATCCTTATGTGACACAAGAAGAGGTACATGAGATTGCCATTGAATTTAGAAAAGATGCGGTCATATGCCTCTGTATTGTACTGTCGGAAAAAACATCACAAAAGACACTATCATATCTGTATGAAAACTTTGAAGACCCATTTAATATCACATCTTTTAATATAATCAACTTAATCGTGACTAACAAAAATTGTCCAGATTCTATAAAAATGAAACACATTTTGGAATCTTAGGTGAGTGATATGATATATGAATATTGCGATTCACATAAAAGGATATTTTATTTCAAAATCACATCAAATAAAACAATCGTTATAGATAATCAACCTTGCTATGAAGGAAGATGGCTTCATATATACGGTGTATATCAATACTCAAAAAAATTGTTGACTCTTGATAAAAAGTGGAGAAAACTCAGCGACGAAGAGGAGGCAAAGATATTACTGGAACAATGATGAATAGACCACAGATTGGTGAAGTATATTGTATTATGGAAAATTGTTATAAAGTAGTCTCTTCGAATAATTGGCTCGATCCAAAATTTGTTCCAGTAATTAATTTGAGGACGGGAGAAAGAATGATCAGATATGTCGTTCGTTTTAAAAACCTTGAGCCATTAACGCAAGAACAAATTATTCAATATATGTTGGAATCATAATGAAAAATCTAGTGCACGTCGGTGATATGTTTTTGATGGAAACAGTGATAGGTAAGGTTATCCGAAGAGAGGGAGATGACACCAATGATTCCGATGTTGATTGGATTACGGTGCAGGATATAGCAACTGATGAAACATATTATAGATATCGCTTCAGATTTAATTATTTTAAAAAGTTATCTGAAGAGGAGATTCTGCGATTGGTTTTGGAAAGTTAGTATGGAACTACGGTTTAAGAAAAACGACAAAGTGATCGTCTCACCTAACGGAGAAATTGGTTACGTCGTTGAACCAAATGCATGGGATGATTTTGCAATGGAGACGGCGGAAATCGATATTTCAACGAGAACTATGCAAAAATTACTTTTGGAGATGCGTGAGGAAATTTTGAATCATCCAAACTTTCCACAAGATTTAAAGTTCTTATACACGCTGGAGGCATGATGGAAGTTAATGTTGGTGACTGTTTTTCTAATACCGATGGAGAAAATGTCATCGAAATAGTTTCCGTTAGCAACACGGTAGTTTATATCCTGCTATTGGGATATAATCATCGCCCTTATCGCGTCACCAAAGCCATTCTCAATGGTAAAACCAAATTAACGCCGGAACAGACTACTCTTTATAAACTTGGATTATGATATAATAGTAAAATGAATGATACGGATTCACATCAAGAGTTCAATATGGAATGTTTTCTGGGATGCATGAATTACGCTGATATTCATACATTATGTATAAAAACAAATGATCCAAAGGTGATGGATGCCATTTTTAAAATGGCTCATCGGAACGTGGCCTTTTACAATCAATTGATGGTAAATGTCAATGCATCTGAAGAAATGGTTATGAAATGTCTATGTGCGTTGCTACAAACGAAGCAACGAATTTTTCTTCATGGTCTTGTTCGAGAGCGGTTGCCAGAAGAGTTCTTCCGAGAAATTTTTGCAAATTATAAAAATGTATACGATATACATTTTGCCATTCGCCATCTGTCATGTCCAGTGGACATGTTAGATAAAGTAAGCAAACGTTCGAATAAATTTCTTGATCTATATTGTGCCGTGGCTGAAAATCCCAACACAACCAAAAAGATTCTTAAGAGAATTCTTCGCAAAGCTGACGAGAATGTTGAATTATATCCAATATTGTATGATAGAGTCATGAGTCATCCAAACTTTCCTGTTGAATTGCGAGTACAATACATGTTGGAGCAGTAGTTGCAATAAATCACATATTTTGATATAGTTATCTTATGATTGATTTCAGCGAATTTTATAGCATCCAACAAATTTTGGCTCTGGATTGTGTTCGCAGAATGCATTTGGCCGAAGGAACAAATAACGATGCCACGATGCGAAATTTGAAAACCATCGCAGAGAATGATGCAGACATAGCAATGTATCTCTTGCAAAATCCAAACGTGCTTGAGTCATTGCTCATACCATGTTTCAATATTTTATGTAAACGTGCCTATTATGTATCTGTATCTGAGATACGACGAGAATATCTTCCGCCGGAGTTTTTCCGACGTGTATTTTCGTCGAAGCGTTATGTTAATCTGGCTGCACTTTTGATGAGGAAAGAATGTCCGCTGGAAGAGCTTGATAGAATGAGTAAAAGGAAAGGGCGGGATTGCGATTTTTATATTGCGATTGCGAATAATCCCAAATCAACCAAAACAATTCTCAAGAGGCTACTAAGATACCGAGACTACATGTCGGAATATGATTATGTGGAATTAGTAAGTGCTGTTATGAACAATCGAAATTTTCCTATGGAATTGCGAATGCAATACATGTTGGAGCAGTAGTTGCAATAAATCACATATTTTGATATAGTTATCTTATGATTAATTTCGGCGAATTTTATAGCTACGACCAACTTATTCTAATGTGTAAGGCTGATCTATGTCCTCTGGCGAATGAGTCCACTAACGTCGCAACGTTAGAGAACTTGTTTACATTGGCCGATGAAATAGTGGCGGTGGCAACTTCTCTTTTACAAAATCCAAATCTCCCGGAACGTCTTCTTATTCCCTGCTTCGATATCATGTATGCATATTCATGGTATCCAGATGTTGGGGGAATTAGGAAGAACTTTATTCCACCGGAATTTTTCAAACATGTTTTTAGTCGTCGAAAGCGCGTGCATGGATGCTGGCAATTATTGGCAAGAGAAGATTGTCCTCTTGACGTTATCGATAAGATAAGTAGAAAAAATAACAGAGTGTGGACTGATTATCTCGGAATCGCAAGTAACGAGAAGACAACCAAGGGTATTCTTATGCGCATTTTGCAATATGATAACTTAATGCCACCAAAAGAATGGAATCAAGTATTATCACAGATTATTCATAATCCGAATTTTCCCGAGGAATTTCGATTCAAATATATACTGGAGTCATGATGACACAGGACTGGAAAGTAGGGGATATGTTTTTATATCCATCCACACTATATGACAGAACGAGTGGCAAATGGATAAAGATTATATTAGGATACCTTCTTCTGAAAAGACTCGTCTGTTATTGGAACAATGATGGAAAAAAGAATTTGGCAAATCGGCGATGCTTTTCAATCACGTGGAAGGCTATATAAAATTACCGATATTTGGAAAACATCGGATAACGAAATAAAGGTACGTTATGTATCAATTACCGATGACCGCGTTGATTGGATGTATGCTATATATTTGGACACTAATATTGCCCAATATGTTTCTCCCGAAAAATTGATGCAGTTATTGATGGAGCAATAATGAAACGGGAATGGAAGGTCGGTGATAAATTTCTATGGCATAGGATGTTATGCACTATTACAAAGTTTGGTAGAACGCGTGGACGAAGCATCATATATTACGTTTGGTACGACGACGGTGTGGAAGACTGGATGGATGCTTCCTATATCGTGACAGAAAACATACGATATATGTCTGAAGAAGAATCCTTGTTGTTTATACTGGGGCAATAATGGAACATGTGTGGAGTAAGGGAGAATGTTTTGCGAGGTTTGGAAAATTGTGGAAAGTAGTTTCTATTGGTATGCGCGAATTTTCGATGCCAGTTGTATATTATGTTCCGCATGATGATCCAAATGATCTTGCGACGTGGGATTATACTGAAAATTTGCGATTGGGGGATTGCAAACCACTGTCAGAGGAAGATATATGTAAATTTTTGTTGGAATCGTAGTTTGCGATAAATTAATAATTCTGATATAATTTATATATGGAAAATGTAAAGGACAAGTATTACACAATGAGCGATGATGAATTGGAGAGTCTACCAATTCAGATTAAGCGAACTATTTGTGTTTCCACTGCTGGTCAGGAGGTTATGGAATATAACTTCAATCACCCAAACGGTGATGCGGAAATCTATGTTTCCTCATGCTTAATCCATCTTCCACACAAAAAATGATTCTTGATTGTTTCGAATTTATCTTCTAAGTATGTTGGGTACTGGGTTATGGAAAATTTAGATGATGCACGATGTGTTTCGGAAGAGGAACTTATGCTATGGATGCTCCTCTCCTATGAGAATTGCCCCATCGATATCATTCGTCGATATGCGTTCAAGCGTTGCGGCAATTATGAATTTTTCTTTACCATTGTTAAAAATCCAAATACCCCAACGGATGTTCTGGAACATTTTCGCACATTTAATACATTTATGAACGACTCTCAGTACAGAATTCTGTACGACCGTATTAAGAAACATCCAAATTGTCCCGAAGATATTAAGTTCCAAATGAGATTGGAGGCATAATGGAGCCGTTCAGAGTTGGTGAATACATTTATCTAGATGGCATTAATGGAGTGTGGCAGATAACATCGGAGCCTATACCATGCAAGATAGATGGTAAGAAAACACAAAAGCAGAATTGCGTTTTAGTTTTATCTTCCAATAAATTTTTCTCTCCGATATCTTTTATTCAATTAGATAATTACTTGAATAGAAATATTCGTATAATGTCTGAAGAAGAAGTGTTTGCAAGAAAGATGGAACAATGATGATTGTCTTTATTGTTCTTTGGAGAAAGTGTCGTGAAATATAAAGTCAATGATTTGATTATGTGGCACGATTCAAAGAGTTGTTATCGCGTCCATGCAGCAGATTTTCTAGCTGATGAATATATTCTTATCGCAGTATGGTCGGTATATAATTATATTGCGAATAGTAAATCTTTTCGAACTCAGGCCATAGATATCGAATTATTTTCAAATCTGACAACAGAGGAAGAATTATTTCGACTACAATTGGAGTAACTTTTTATGAAGAGGTGTCATATCATGACAAACATAGCAAGATCATGAATGAAGAAGAATTTTCTCTGTTTCTATTTTCGAGGTAAGCGTGAAATATAAAGTCAATGACTTGATTATGTGGCATGATTCCAGAAGTTGCTATCGTATCAGTTCGGTAGATCGTAAAAATAACGAATATACTCTTAAAGTAGTATGGACGACATTTGATCCGAAAGTGAATGATAAATCTTATCGAACGAGAGTCGAGGATACTGAGTTTTATTCGCGACCGACAACAGAGGAAGAATTATTTCGACTACGATTGGAAATATAGATATGACAGAAGTAAAAGTAGGAGAATTGAGAATATGGCGGGGTGGCGATTGCTGTTATCGAATACTTAATATAATAAGTGACGCTTCGTGCCGGATACAGTTGGAGTGGAGCAAAGATTATTATGGTATTTATGACTCGGTTGGAACGATCTATGTTCATGATACTGTCCTTCTTGGCCGCTATAGCACATCAATATCGGAAGAAGAGTATCTTAGGTTACTCTTGGAGCAATGATAATGCAATGGAAAGCTGGAGATGCATTCGAATTCAAAGATAACATTTATATCGTGTACGAAACTGACGACATCAACAATATTAATATCTTTCACATAAGTGGAAAATATCCTCCACTAACATGGATGTTGTGTTTTATGGAAGATGAAGATGTTTACTATGTTAGTCCAGAACAATTGGCGCAGAGAATGTTCGAACTATGAAGATAAGAGATTTAAACGTTAATGATAAATTCGCTTTTGTTACCGGTACCGGATTGAAGTTATACTTTAGTGTCGCAAAAAAAGATGAAGAAAATATTTATATATTGCCAATCACTGGCCTCGATACAATACTAAGACTTCCTCTTTTCGACTTGCGTCTTGATTGCGAAGTAATTTCCGATGAAGAATTCTTTCTAAGAAAGATGGAACAATGAAAAGACATTGGATGGTGGGAGATTATATTTGTTTAATGAATTCTGCACTGTTTCAGATTAGCGTAATCCATCGATTTGGTACTAATTCAAAAAATTATCATATGGTAACCGTAAAAAATATCGCCAGTGACGTATCTTATAATTGGGATTATGAATTTCTCAATAATGTTGCCATCACATATCTAACGAAAGAAGAAGCTTTTCAAAAAATATTAGAACTATAAATGAAATATTATAAAAAAGGCGAAATCTACGAGACGTATAGTCACGATGTGTTTGGCAGAAGATATTTGTGGGAGATTACTAAAAGCGGCGAGGAATGTGAAGCATGTGTTATATGGTGTGGAAAAAGAATCAGTAACGAAAAACCATTTGAATATCCGGCATGTATAATTTTGGGAAACAATACATATACCCTTCTTTCTGAAGAGGAAGCATTCGCGGCAAGGATGGAACAATGAAACAATTTCTACCACTCACCGATGATGATCTATACTCACGGTTATATTGTGATCCATATTCTTCTGAAAATCTTCATATGGTGGCTGTCGATCATCTCAGAATTAAAAGCAAAAGTTTTTCTATTTTGAATCAAATTGCCACGAATCATTTTACCGAGAATAAAACACTTGAAATGATCTATGAACAATACGACGATTTAGATTTATTGAGAGAAATCTTAATAAATCGTATTCTGGAACACCCGAACTGTACCGAAGAACTTTTCCTCAAAATAAAAATGGAATATTGATTTTTCCCTCATAAAACGATATAATGATATAGAGATATACTATGTCAGTTGATTGGTGCTACCGGAAAATTTATACCATTGAAGAACTACAGTCCATGGATTTGTCTAACCTTCGCACGCTTTGTGTAAAGACAGTTAAGCACAAGAATATGGAAAATTTGTTGCAGCTATCCAATGAGGATAATCAGGCATGTGTTTTTCTTATGCGCAATCATGGTATCCCGGCGCATCTCATGATAAAAGCCGTGGACAAATGTTTGTTGCTCTCGACCCAAACTGACGCCTCCTATCTCGCTAGGCATCGTAGATTACCGGAAGAGGTCATTCGTAAATGCTTTTCCTCCAAAAGTAAGATTATATTTTTTGAATCACTTCTTCGTCATCGTGATTGTCCCGACGATATTTTAATTGCTGCTGCAAAAAATCCAAAAACTACATGTGACGAGTTGATGGGCGCAATGAGAAATTCACATGCACCGAAAGAAATATTCAAAATTATCCATGAGAGAATTCCTACATTTAAAGGTAAATGGATTATCCACGATAGTTATATTCGTCAGGCATTGCGGAATGAAATATTAAGAAACGGTAGATGTCCCAAGGATTTGAAATTGCAAATTATGCTGGAGCAGTGATGAAATATAATATCGGTGACAAATTGCTGTGGCACAATGAGTATGGTGTGTACCTCGTGATTGACATAAAAAATAGCACCGGAGAATATTCACTCAGACAACTATGGACAAAAACTGTGGCCAAGAGTTCAAAAATATATGAATTTTATCAGGAAAGTGATTATGTAGATAGATTTAGTCAATTCATAAGTGACGAGGAATTTTCTCTCATTTTGTTTACGAGTTAATATGGAAAGAAATTGGCAAATCGGCGATTATTTCGTAATAGAAGAATATTACGATGGACATATTTTTGCTATATATCGCATTGTTTCATTTGAACCATGCACGTCGGATAAAGGATTTGAGGGTGACATAACTATCATCGAAGTTGAGGATGGTTATCTATATGGTTACGAAAAGCATAATTTGGAACAGTTTGCAAAGTATATCACCGAAGAAGAAGTAATGTTGAGGTTATTAACACGATGACAAGAAAATGGCGGGTTGGTGATAGGTTTGCTTGGGATAATGACAGCCATCCAAAAATATTATATTTTGTAATTACTAAGATATACAAAGATGAGCCAATAGTATGCATCAAGGATATTTTAGACAAGGATGAATACGAATGGAATCTAAAGTGGTTGGAATATCCAGATGTTACCTATCTTACTGAAGAAGAATTCATGCTGAGAATTCTGTCTCAATAAAATCAAGAGGAGATTGAACATGTATCATAAATGGAAAATCGGTGACTATGTAACCTTTGAACGAAATGGTCATAGAAAGACTCTTCATAAAGTGGTGAGGATCGAAAATGACGGCGGCAAAGATGTGTCTTATCACATAGAACCATACACTGCCTATGGAAATGACCATTTTAATTATGTGAGAACTCCGTTGAATTACTTTCAAATGATTGGAAAGGATGTTATCTATTTGTCTGAGGGTGACGCCGTGGCAATGATGATGGAAATGTAATGAAACGTGAATGGAAGATTGGCGATCATTTTTGTCTTATAGGTTCTTTGGTAATTTTTAGGATTTTTAAATTTAGTTACTACACCGTTCCTCTCGACAAAGACGATATGATCATAACTCATGTTGGTAATGGTATACATTACAGCTATCGACGTTCTTTGTTAGAACAAAACGCCATTTATGTGTCGCCGGAAGAAGTCACACGTATAATTTTGGAGTCATAATGTATAGGAACAGAAAAAGAAAATGGAAAGTCGGCGATCATTTTGAATTTCTAAGCTGTGACAATAAGTCATACAATCCACCCGATTTTAACCTAATAGTTGCCATAAACACCGAATTCGCGACAGTAAAAACACTGGACGCTAATTATACATGGGAAATTACTGTTCGTAACTTGGATAGAGATGATGTGATATATATGACCGAGGATTTAATTTTTGCCAAAAGATTAGAGGGAATGTAGTGAAGCGTGAATGGAAAGTTGGAGATATATTTGAACTCATGAAGGGCGCGGAAAGCAGCGACGGCAATAATAACTACACTATCATTTCAAATAATCCACCATGGTTTAGTATGATCGATGGGTTCTATAAAGACAGCATGGATAATGAGAGAGTTATATTCAAAGATATAGAAGATGGTTTATTATATGATTGGTGTGCAAGTATTCTCGATGATGTCGATATCATTTATATAACAAATGAGGAATATTTTCTAAGAAAGATTGAAGAATGAAAAGAGAATGGAAGGTTGGAGATTATTTCACATACGCATACAATCATTTAGGTCATAGTGTAGTAGTAGGACGTATAGATAAAATATATAGTGACGCCGACGATGGATTTATGGTGAATATAGATTTTTTTGGTTGCGGCAGAACCAGTTGGTTAATTGATTGCCTCGACCACGAAGTTATCAAGTCTATAACAAGCGATGAAGCAATGAGGTATATTCTTGAATCATGAATTGTGGAATATAGGAGATTTATTTAGTTGGAAGCAAGGAGCAACTTTTGGCAGCAATCCTGCTGTTATGGAAATAATTGATATTATACATGATGAGTTTGTTGCCGAACAGATGTATCATTATCGTGCGATAAATTTTCCATTCGAACACGAAAAACATAATTGTTTTCATCTGGAATGTGTTTATGTTCATCAGATGGCAGAAAGATTATCCGATGAAGAAGCAATGTTGATGAGGCTGTTATGAGTGAATGGAACATTGGTGATTATTTTCGACGATTTGGATACATTTATCAAATTAAAAGAATTTCTCGCGGAAAAAAATTGTTGTTTCCTTTGGGAAGAAACTCAGTATATTACTCCGTTTATGATTATGACATCGCGGAGGAAGTGCACCTGTTAGAAGAAGAAATGAAATTTTCCCATAAATTGAGTGAAGCAGAATTTGTTCAATATTTGATGGAGCAATAGATGCAAGAAGACTGGCAAGTAGGTGACTATTTTATGTACGTCGGGTGCCTCTATTGTATCAATTCTGTGAAAAATAACATTTTCCCCTTTCAGAAGATGGAATGTCTGTGCTGCAATACCAACAAAATATTATATTTTGATGGAAATCATTTAAACTATATAAAAATGCTCTCCAAAGAAGATGCCATGCTGAAGCTTCTGGAAATGTGAAAATGTGATAAAATTATATCAGAGATAAAATAATGGCAGAGACGAAGCGGCATGAATGGAAAGTCGGAGACTACGTCGAGGGACAATTATTTAAGTCTTTGTACATACTGGAAGATATTTCCAAAGTAAACGATGATTATGAATATCATCTTCGCAATACCTGTCATAACGGCGCAGGAGGCAAGTTGGTAGTATCTCGGCGAACCTTCGAAAAAACAACTAAGTTAATTTCTTCCGAAGAAGCCTTTAAAAGGTCGATGGAGGAGTGATGGGTAAGTATACCGAAGAATATTGGATGCGTGATCCACATGCTGTTCAGAAGAGAAGACACTTACGCGGAATTTTTCGAAGGATAGAAACAAATACCGCCAGCACACATGACCTTAATTATATCTTGGACAATTGTATGGATGATTATGAGTTGGTTAACAAAGTTGTGAATTATCGTGACGTTACTGGAGATATGTTGGTCAAGGTTTATTGCAATTATGTGGGAATTTATATGCGTCCCTTGCGAAATAAGATCGCGACTATGAAACGTCTACCATCCGAGTTTAAATTTCAACTGTCTTTGGAACAGTAATCTGAAAGATTTCACTATGAATGATGAAGTGATGAGGTGTGTTCTTGAAGCATAAATGGAAAATTGGTGATTATTTTGAAGCGCATGCTGGTGTGAGTAAAGCCCTGTTCAAAATTGTTAATTTTTCCGAAAGGAATTATGGTAAGTATGTATCGGTTAAGTATGTATCGGTTAAACGAATCGAAGGCTCCAATGATGATGCCACCACGTGGCCTTACAGTTGTCTGGAACACGACGAATACATCAATGTTTTTCCATTAACTGAAGAAGAAGCATTTCAAAAGATCATGGAGCTATAATGTATCGCAAATGGAATGTTGGTGATCATTTCAGATTCATTAATGTGCCGATATTTATATATCGAGTGGATAATATTTTTTGGTCTGAGGAAAATAATGAATTCATGGTCGATGTATCAATAGTGGGTGAAAATTATACTGGTCACTGGTTTTATAAAAACATGACCGAAGACGAAGATATTGAAGAAGTTTCATCGGAAGAAATGATGAGATATATTCTTGAGTCATGAATTAAATTTACAAAGATACTGGAGTCATGAGATGGAATTAAAGTTGGATAAACAGGTTCGTGGCACCCGACTATTGGTCGGCGAGACTGCACGGCGGCGGCGCGATATTCTCAATTCATTAATCAAGAATGCTGAGGAAAAAGATTGTGAAGAAATCTTTCTTCCGTTGTTGGAGCCAACAGATGTATACACTGACAAGGCCGGTGAAGAAATTCTTGGACAAATGTATACATTCAATGACAAGGGTGGTCGATCATTGTGTTTAAGACCCGAAGGAACCGCCACAGTTCAAATCCTAGCCTCTTCCACATGGAAACAAAGGAAAGATGCCAAACTATGGTATGAGACGCGCTGTTGGCGCTATGAGCGGCCACAGGCAGGTCGTTATCGCGAGTTTACTCAGTTCGGCGTGGAGATTCTGAACCCCAAAGCATATTCCATCGATTATGCTATTCAACTTGCTGAAAATATGATTCGAAACATTACCACACGATATGAAATCAATAAAAGTGTAAAACGAGGACTTGCCTACTATACAACCGAAGGATTTGAAATCTCCTGTCCCAAACTCGGTGCACAAAAACAGGTGTGTGGTGGAGGAACA
>Ga0116227_10011123_pt1 | contig 15284 bp, 6 predicted proteins | sample S1TSphgellanicum_FD_89693 | JGI IMG/M metagenome (GOLD analysis project Ga0116227, IMG submission 89693) | Host-associated microbial communities from peat moss isolated from Minnesota, USA - S1T2_Fb - Sphagnum magellanicum MG | ecosystem: Host-associated > Plants > Peat moss > Unclassified... | reverse complement strand
TTGCTCCACCTTCTTCTAATTCTTCCTCCACCCCCCCCCCCTGTTTTTTATTCCCTTTCCCATAGGGCCCCTGCTACCAAACCCTGATCCAGGGTTTTTTTTTTTTTTTTTTTTTTTTTGGTGGCAATTATTTGGCCTCAAAAATACTTCAAATTCTCCAACCCCCAAAAAATAGCAAATTTTTACTCAAATTCAAAATAGTAAATAATTAATTACTTAAATCCTCCAAATTTTTCTCAGTTTTTTTGTCAAAAAAGTGATAAAAATTTTCACTGCCCATGATTCAATTCACATGCACAAAACTCATTACTTGTTATGTTGTTCTCTTCACTGAGTTGTGTTTTTGTAATTTTGTTGGGTACCATTGATGTTATGTTTCAGCAGTAAAATCAATTGCCATGAAAAAATTATTCCCTTGTAATTTCAATTTTTTCCAAAGAGAAAATAATAATAATAACAACAACAATAAGAATAATAATTAATCCAAAAATATATATTTAAATAAATAAGATTATATTTTGATTTTTTAAAACTTTTGGGTGTGTCCCAAAAAAAAAACAAATTGTAGGAAATACCCAAATGGTGGTCATGGTATTATTGGATATGTCCAACATCCTGGACCGTGTATGGTTTGGTTACATCACAATTTGGAAATGTTCAAAGTCTATTACTTGATACTGGGGATCCAGTTCCTCCCACTGTGGAGCAATATGTGAACAACTATTTTGGCTATTCGTATAGCTTCTTGGGAGTTGTTGGTGGGATGTTAATCTTTTGGCCACTTCTTTTTGCAACCGTGTTTGCATTTGCAATCAAATTTATCAACTTCCAAAATCGTTGACATCAAAGATTTATTAAAAAAATTGTCAATGGGATGTTATTCTTTTGGGCACTTCTTTTTGCGACCATGTTTGCATTTGCAATCAAATTTATCAACTTTCAAAATCGTTGACATTAAAGATTTTTAAAAATAATTGGCAATGGGATCTTAACCTTTTGGCCACTTCTTTTAGCGATCGTGTTTGCAATTGCAATCAAATTTATCAACTTCTAAACCATCGACATCAAAAGATTAAAGAGAAATTGTTGGTGGGTTGTTAATATTTTTGGCCACTTCTTCTTGCGACTATGTTTGCATTGGCTATCAAATTTGGGTTGTTGTATTTTTTTGTTTCTTTTCATTCTTTTTCCAAGTGTGTAGTTAACACGGATACAATTGACAGGGTATTATTGTGTGAGATGAGAGCTCTCTACAAGTTAATAGTGTCGTGTGTTACTAGATTGGCGCAAAACATTATTGAAAATTGAAACTAATTTTACAACCAAAACATGTGCACAAATAAATCCCCGAAACACAAAATTAATTAAAACCTTATTCACATTGAACTAGGCTCCAACAACAATAAAACACCTACCAAAAAAACTAACATTCTATAATATCAAAGTACCATGGCAACTTTGACGCTAAATTTATTGTATTTAAAACTGTTGAAATTTTCACCCAAAAAAAAATCAAAAAACAACATTTTATGAAAGAAACTAGAGTATATTTTTGAATTATTTTATCTTTCAACATTAAATCTTCAAATTAATCAATTATTTAACAAACACGTGTTGAAAGCTGATGAAAGGGGGAGACTAAATGGTTTTGTTGTGGGGATATAAAGATGTTTAAGCTTCAAACAATTCAATCCAAATAACATGTGATCTATACCCATAGGCTTTGCAATATTGACAAATTTGGGTAAAGGTGTTAGCTATATACATATCATCGAAATGTAAATAAGGTGAGGGTAAATGTAGATGTTTGCCATCCACATGCAACACTTTATGAATCCAATGATCACCAAATGTATAGTAATAAAAGGATCAAATCGAAATATGTACAAGTGTGGCACATTGGCAAGTGGGGAAAGATAATCAATTGTGCGCTTGCCACTACAAATGTGATCTAACATGACATTAAAAACATCATTATGAAAACTTTAATAAACAATAAAAAAACCTTTTGGCACCTTTAGTAATATATTCAAAGTACAATAAACCCCCTTTATAATCACACTCATTTTAGTCACACTTTTGTTTGGGTCACACATTTTTTTTTGGGTAACCATCCATTTTGGTATGTGATAAACACCATTTGTTTAGTCACTATCACACTTGTTAGTAGCACAAAACATGTGCAAATCTTTCTTAGTAAATATGACTATAATGGAAAAATCTAGGGCAAATATTAGGGTTTCGTACATTGTAAGTCCCTTTAGCAATGTTAGCATTGCTTTGTTTTCAAGTTGTGCAAACCAATGACAATGAATCCAATGCAAAAGAAAAGAAAGAGACATCTACTTTCTATTATAGACAAGCAAAGGACATGTGAGCTTGTGAAGAAATCAAAAAAATTTAGTAAAAAAAATCTACTTAAAAAAAACAAGGAGGTCAAACTCAATGTAGATTGTCACATTAAAACATGCAAAAATCACAAACTTCTTCAAGTTTAATAATGCATAATAGAGTTCGGAACAACCCATGCAGGAAATTTAAACAATTGGCACCTTTATTTTAACATAGAAAAGTTATTTGCAAGGTTTTTTTGCGTAGTCCCAATCTTGTAAACGTTTGTATGGAATGTGACGATACATGTTTGAATCACAATTCATTAGCGTCATAATAAAAATGGTCGTCAAAAGCATGATTATAAAAGGGGTTTACGACATTCTCAAAATGAGAAATGGCATAACAAAATGAGAAAAGTTTCATAGATGTGAAATAACATTCTTATTGAAGGTGATGATGAGTAGAAAAAATGAAAATAAATGCAAAAGTAATTGTTAACCTATTACCATCATTCAAAAAATTCCATAATAATTAAGTGCACTACAAAATGTGAAAATTCATTCAATTTATAAGATAAATTTTGAATATATACCTTTTTTAATTGCTTCAAAACAAATATTAAGCAAATATGAACCTCAAATAATACTAACCAAATAAGGAAAAAAAAAAGGTAACTTGCTTGAAGTATATACAACTGATGTAGAATATATTTTTTGACCTTGGGTATGGGGAGACACTTACATGCCCAACAATAGTATGAACCAATCTTGGCCAACTCCTTGGTTTTAAAGGGACCCCTTGATTTCAATTCCTAACATTTTTGAAGGGACCAATCTTAGTTTGATTTTAATTTTTTTTTATTTCAAATATGGGACCCCCCAAAAACAATATTTCAAACCTTTTAAAAGCCTTCACAAAACCCTACATCAACCGTCATAAAACCTTATTTTATCCCTCCAAAACTTTGTTACAAATGTCTAAAAAATTTATTTTAAACTGCCCAAAAATCATAATCCAACCCCAGAAACACCCTTTTTCAATCCTCAAAAAACCTTATTTCAAACCCCAAAAAAACTTTATTATAACCCTCCAAAAACCCTAATTTAAGCTACAAGAGAAACCTACCATCTTTTGTAACAAGCAACAAGGAACTAAGTTGTTAATTTCATTGCTTGCATGTGAACTCATGAAGAATGTAAAAATCCTTTCACATGATGGGAAGCACATGAGACTCAATTCCCAAATGTCTTTTTTTGTAAGACCAAGTTCTAACCATTGTGGGGTTTCAAATGCAAATTAAAAGAATCTTCAACATTGTAAGTGTAATCACAAGTCTTCATTGATCTAAACTTAGAGGTGAGATCTTACAATGACTTGTGATGATTGTTAAAAGTTGGTCTAACAATGCTTGTGAAGGGTGTTTAGGAGGTAACTTAGACTCTTCTTTGTCCAATTTCTTGACTTTTAGGAAAAGTTTGATTGATGAAAATGCAATCATCATTGAAGAGGAAGATGTTTTTGAAGATGATCCAAATTATTAATTTTTGTCAACATTCTTTTATGTGTATTGTTTCTTGACAACCAAAAAATTAAGTTTGCAATAAACTTCAATTGTGGTTATTTTGGTCTTGTTGACATGTGGACATGGTTGATGTTTGTTTGTAGGTCTTGTTCTTTTCTACCATGTTTACTAATAGGTTAGAAATTTCTAATTAGGTTTTGATTGTAAGGGTTGTGATTTATAATGTAATAACAATTAATTGAGTTATTTTGTTCCTTGTTTTGAAAGCCTAGAAAAAAATCATTTGAAAAAAAGGTGGATAGTAAGCAAGTATGCAAGAGGAATACTTACCAAAATAGGATAAAATCAAGGAAATAACAACAATTTTTGGTTGTAATAGGTAAGTTATTATGCCAAAATAGGTGTGTTTTTCTTCCATGCTAATTTGATTTCAATAAAGTTTGGGCATGTGATTAGTGTGGTGTTCAAGTTATGTAAGCATTAAGACATAGTACATATACAACATCAAGTGCTGGAGAACATTTTCAGTTATGCTCTTATGACATTGATTCATGTTCTTCATGTTTTAGTCATATCATACTAGTGAGGAATTATAATTAACGTAGGATATATATAAGCATAACGATGAAAAATCACATTAAAATTTTGTGTGTTTTTAATGAGTGAGAAGAAAGTTTTCTTTGTAATAAAACTAAGTTAATCTCAATCCCATTATAGTGCATTACATGTTTAGTTTCATGAATGAATGATACTAGCCATTTGTAATGCCATGTGTTTAAAACAAAACCACATGGGAGGTTTTATAAATTCATATTGATGGTGAAAGAAAAATGGAGAGTGAATGTGCTTTGGAAGGAACATTTTAAGTATTGGGGTGTTTTTTTCAAGATATCATTTATTTGTTGAAGTATGCATTGATGTAAGGGTCAACTTATGTGACTAAATTCAAGGTATGACATTTGTCTTGTAAGTGGAATGTCAGTGGTTTTGTAATGTAATGAATATAAAATCATGTTAAAAAGGAGACTTGTGAACAATGTTGATCCCCAACAACCATTCCTTGTTGTTTATTTTGGAACTAAATGTGTAAGGTGTCGTGGTGTTCATGTATGTGAAATATATTTTCAAATGCGAATGCAATTTACATGAAACACACAAGATTGTGATGTATTACTTCAATGCATTTTTTCAATTATATGATTGTGGTGTGAGATAACATGGTTATTCATGGACATTAGATGAACTTGTGTTTTAATTCCTTGTTACGCTTTGCCCATTTTTTCTTCATTCATTATTTTTGGAATGTATGCATTGTTAATTGCATTGTTATTTTCAAATAACTCATGTTCACAAAAATATGCAATGTTTTTTATGTCCAATTTTGCAAAGTATAACAATTAATATATGATATTCACATTTAATATCAATGAAAAATGAAAGAAAAAATTGAAATCACCCTAGAACCATTGAGGAAACCATACCTAAAATTGATTAAAATTAGGCCCATACTTGCACCATCAAGTCCTAGTAGTTATCAATAGTTGGTGAACCAAAAATTAGTAGCGCCACAAAAATACGAACTCAAAATCAAAGGTTCAATTTTCTTATAAAAAAAAATTAAAAATTGAAACTAAAACCAAAGGTTTGGCTTTAAAATCCAAAACTAGCCAACACTATTAACTACCAATTTTGGGTCGTTGTTGAAAAAAGATCCATTTAACAACTTGGTCATTGATTAGCTACTAGTTAGTTATTGATTGATTAAAAACCAATTGATAACTTGACCACTTGGTATTAAAATTTCTAAATTGATAAACTACCCAAATGAACTAATTATAACTCAAGTCTAAGTTATCAATCATAAAACATTAAACATGTTTATGATAAAATAATAATGTCCCTTAATTAATTGATTGATTGATTGATTGATTATTTTAAAACCCTATAACTAATATAACTAATAATATAACTAATGGTTTATAATCAATTATTTTAGAATTGACCCTGAATCATGACTAGTGATTATTATCCAAAAAATAATTGAATACATTGATAACCAATAGTGGGAAAAAAACAATAACTAACCAATATTGATAACTATTAGTGTTGTGAATGAATCCACTTTTCAAAGGAAAAACCAAAAAATCAAGTTTAGCTAATTGTGACCTAAATTTGAGTTGATGACCTTTTGTTGGAGTTGACACAAGAGTTTGAACCATGAAACTAGTCTTTTTGCTACACCCAAAATCGCGCAAAAAATTTCTTGAAAACATGGTAAAAAAATCTTTAGATTAAAAAACTTATTTTTTTTAAAAACAATTTAAGTAGACTAAACTTTATAATTAAATATTGAAACCAAAAGATCTAAAAAATAAAAGAACACGGGCTTTACCAAACCCCCAACCATAGAACCTCCAAATTTAATTTTACCAATGTAAAAATGAGATCCAAAGGTTCTCAATTAAAATAAATTAAAATAAATATTTTTAATTGAAAATTTTATAAAAATAAATTTAAAAAAATAAAAACCACATAACACTTGTAACTACCAATGTAACTACACTTGTGACATAAGTTTAGCTTCCATCAACATAGGCTTTTTCCCTCTAGTGTGAGGGCGGGTATTAGAAACTGCATCAAACCCTCACCAAGTGTCTTCACGGGTGTCAGAATTGATAGTTATGATTATTAGAAAATATATACCCAATTTCTGACATATAATCATGTTGTTTTCAAAAAACTTTAAATCAAATACCTTGTCATTATATTATATAATCATATTTTTTAATAATTTTTTTTTTAAAAATTCAAACAACCACTGAGAAATTAACCCAGTGGTTCTTTCATGAAACCCAGCGGTTCTTCGAGGGTTTTGAAATTCACCCAAAACCAGTGATTCTTTGATTCGGACTGTTTTCAAATACCCAGACCTGCCAGTTATTACAAAACTCAAAGAACCGCCACAGTGATAACCGCCTGGTATTGGAATTTCAAGAGCTTATTTATAATCACTTGTCTGGATGAACGGATTATCATCCAGGTAGGCTATAAATCCTTTAAACACTTGAACAAATTTTATTTTTTTAATTAAAAAAATAATACCAAAAAAAATTATTAATCCTTTTGAACGCCTTATAACCGGTGTTTAATTGGTAGGGTAACTGATGGTTCTCAACTGGTTATTTGATAACCTACCTTTATGTGTAACCAGTGGTTATTACCCAATTTTATATTGATATTTATAACCATGTGAATCCCGTCAAAAAAGAATTTTAAAAAAAAGTAACCTACCCAGCAATTATTAAAATTTTTAAAAAAAAAACCAGCCAACACTGGTGCACTAACTTATGGGGTTCTCTTGTTTCAACGAAAGAACTGGCGGGTATCATTCTGGGTATACGGGTTGTTGGCCAACGGTTCTCAAAAAATCAAAGGATATACCCTTTTGAACTACCCGCCAACTCTTTGAAATCTTTTTTTTTCAAAAGCAGAGTCAAGGTTTAAATTATTTTATGGAATTTTTTTATTTAAAAAAAACCTGGAAACAAGAGTTGTTTTAATTTTGAAAATTTTCAAAACCATAAAAAACACACAGAGAACCGGAGGGTATAACAAAATCAAAGAACCACCCAGCACTTTTACTAACCGGCGGGTCTGAAAAATGACATTATGTGACATAATTGGCACCTGGGAGAGATTCCGCCACCGCCATTCATAACTTCATACTTTCTTTTTACCTTAGCTTATGGGCAAGGTTCCCCAAAACTCATGAGTGACAATCACATAATTACCCTAACTCTTGATTACCTTGGCAGCTTTGACACTAATTATATTCTTTTCAGAAATGTTGAAAATTTTGAAAAACAAAATAATAAAATTCAAATAACAATAATTTGTGAAGGAAAATATTAATTCATTTCAAGAATATTCTATTTTTCAAAATGAAAATTCCAAAATTTAATTAATTATTTTGACAAGCATGTGTCTAAGCTACCAAGGCACTACTACTAGGATATATTAATAATACTAGTACATAGAATTCTTAACACAACACAAGAAACACACAAAGGAATTCATACCCAGTTTTTTTTTTTTTTTACATCATTTATTTAACTTTCCATTTTTTGGAAGGAAAATGGGGTCAAGGCAACCTAGCTGAGTTTATTCAATAGAGGAAAAACATGAACAAGGGATAGGAAAATTTTTAAAGTATGGATAGAGGTCTTGAGATCAATGTTTTTTTTGTTGGATCAATTTTGTAGCCAAAGTGGTGATCATCTAAGAAAATTTGGCTAAATTCAACAAGCAAAACAAAACATTTGTAATTAGAAAATTTTAAAACCACAAACCATGTAGGTTTAGGGTTTAGGGTTTATAACATGCATACATTGGATCCAAATCAAATTGCTATGATGTGATGATCCCAAAATTTACAAACTATTCCCAAAAAATTTCATCATCAAATGTGTCTCATCTAAATTCATACAATAAATTTGATTCCATGATATTTCTCAAGTCCTTTGTGTTCATGTTTGCACTTGGTCCAAAATGTTGTCTCTCATTCTAACTTCTTTTATGCTTCAACAACAAACCATTCCTTGTCATCAAACTCTTTATCATTCAAGCCCTCCACGACCATGCTCAAAGTTAACAAAGCCAAATCACTTAATTAAAGCTTCAATATCTTTCATCATAATAGGAACAAGTTTCGAATAACCATAGCGACCATTCACCATTGGGGTACCAAAAAAAATTGTGTAATTTTTGAAAGATTTTAAAGGACAACTTTGAATTTTTCTTATATTTGCATCAATATAATTTTAATGGATTGTTGTATGGCAATAGATAAAATGATGTCTTGATAAATTAATAAAAATATTTTAAAATAATTTGGACATTATATAAATGTCATTTTGAGTCCTTTAAACTAATTAGGTATATCTAAAGTCTAAATTTTGCCTCTTTATAAAAAGATTTTTAAAAATGCATTAAGTAATGTAATTGATGTCAATTTTCTTTTATGGATAAATAGTTCTTACATTTATATTTGTTCATGTTCATTGGATGCATTTGATTATATTATAAACCATGTAAGAGTTTTGAAGGTAATATAATTCAATCCTGGAGACTACAAGGAAAAGGACTTTTTTCTCGAGAAATTGGTTGATTATTTGTATTCAATAATAAGCTTAAAGTTTCTAACAAAAAATGTGGGTCACATGTGGAGGAAATAATCATGCCAAAAAACATATGAAATTGTTCATAGAAGTTTAATTAAACATTTTTTGCATTTCTAGGTTTGAACCAAAGCTTATATGCAAAACAATGTACACATGTGAAAAATCATGACCATCACATGAATTATTTTAATTTGGACTATTTTAAATTTTCTCACTTAAATTTTTCCTATGTAGATGTTATTTATAGAAGTTAGTTTTTAATATTCTTGACATCCTTTTTCCTTTTTTGGAACCCCAACCATGAATAAACCCCACAACTAAAAACAAATTAGAGCCATGTTACATGTTACATCTTGCTATGTTCAATGTTCACAAAGCCAAAATTATTTATGAATTTATTTGTATTGTCTTTCCTTACAATAGAACTAGTTGTTAACCTTAAAAACCAAACATAAAAACATGATGCATTCTATTAAGCTCAACGTTAACAAAGCTAAAACATTTCAATGTCCTTCAAAAACATCCCTCATCACAACATGAATCTAGTTAACAATAACTAATAATGATAAAAAATCACATCCATGTAATTGATTGACTAAAGGTTATGCAAGTTGAACATGGTGAGCTAGAACCCAATTCATTACCATATGATGTGATGGTCCCAAAATTCACCATCAATTTTTTCAAGTTTTCATTATCAAATGTGTTGTGCAAATTGAAATAATATACATTCAAGGTCCTCTTAAATTATAATTTTCAATTCCAAATTTCATCCAATGAGTGCAAGGTTGAATGCACCAAAAAGTGGTGGATAAAAAATGTCCCCATACATCTAGTTGGGTAGCATTTTCTTGTATTTCTTTCAAACACTATAATGACTAGCTAGGTAGTTGGGCACAATAATCCATTGATTTTAAGCAATCTATATTCAAACCATCCTAGATATCATTGTTTTGTACATGTGTGCACAAATCTAGCACAATACATATGTGTTTTTCAACATGATATGGACTTTGTAGAAAAATATTCTTTTGAATGACAAAAAAGTCCATAAAGAATAACATACAATTGACATGGTTTGAATTTTTTTGTGCATTGGTATATTATTTAAGAAAATTTGAATACCTAATAACCATAATGTCAATAATTGGACCACTTTGAAATATATATATATATATTTTTTTTTAATTTTATTTTATTTTATTTTTATTTTATTTTATTAATTATACAATCCCTCATGTTCAGTTTAAATGTCCATAACTTTTTTTAATTTGTTATGCATAAAACATACCTATATCATATAAATATTTGAGTTAATAACTTTAAATTAAGTCTCTATATTGATAAACTCCAATTTTTTTAATGCATTTGCCCCATTTGAATCGTGCTCATGTTACAAAATATGCCACCATTGTACATCCATTTTGGTCTACTCAACTTGCATTGGCCTCATCAAATTTTCAAGTCATATTGAAATAATGCAAAGATATTTTCCATTGATAAACTAACTAGACATTTGGTAGTTCCATACTTGGAACCATGTTCTTTAACATCATAACCAACTAACTCATGAAGTTACAACAAAAAATATAACAAGGGAATTCATCTAGAAACTTTATTCACCATTCCTGAAAGCCACTTAGAATTGAACCCCAAACTCATAGCTCCTTCAAATGTCAAAATGGCAATGTGTTGACAATTGTTTTTTGAAAAACTTATCTATATCTTTCAACAATTCATGCATCCCTTAGCCCTTCCCAATCATATGCACAAAGGAATGACATGAAATGAAGAAATTTGATAATTGTTCAATGTGGCCTTCATCAAATGTACAATGAAAACAACATATGAAACAACAAAAAGAATTATCAACATTCACATGTAGGATACAAACTAATGACAAGTTGATAACCCTTATTTGATTATGCACCTCAAAAGCCTTTTCACACTCAAAATCACCTTTGAAACTTTTAGCAAATCCTTTTCACATTTAATCACCTTTAGCATGTTTTGAGAGCATTACAATCAAATCTAAGATCAATGCACTAGCCCAATTTTTGTTCACAGAAATATATTAATTAATATTTTGACTTTTAAACCTAAATTGACAAAAAGTGAAATGAACATTGACAAGGGTGAAAATGTGTTTTGTTTCAATTTATGATCTTGTAATGCCCAAAATTCTCATGCAATCAGATCCATAATAGGGAACACAATTTCTTGTTTGTTTCACCATTGTAGAGGGCACTTGATGTCCTTGACATCAACTTAAAACCATCTAAATAACAACTTATGACCAATGCATGCTACTTCACTAATTCACTACTACAACTTGCCATTTCGAAAATGTTGTAGCCACACCCTACATTAGAATCCATTTGAACATATTGTGAATCAATAAAAATTTTAGAATATGATGCAAATGTTTAAAACATTTTAACAATATCAATGAGATGATAAAAATGTCAATTTCATGCCCAATGAACAAAAAAGTGAAGTGTAAGTTCTTATATTAAGGATCCAACACAAAACACAACATGTTATGAAACCTTTTGCATTCAAATTTTTGCAATAAATGTTAGAATGGATATAACAAAAATACAACATTCTTTTAATATTCACAAGTTATGCCAACTCAACATCATGTAGATGTGCCCATGTCATAATCAACCATGTTGCTATGATAACATTCCCCAAGTTAATTCCTTCATCCTTCATGCAGGCCAATTTTTTTCCTTAAATTATATGGAATTAATACATATATGACATTTTTTTAATTTTCAAAGCAAATTTTGCCAACTCAACATCATACCCACCCATGTAATCATCAACCATGTTGTCTATTATAACATTCCCCAAGTTAATTCCTTTGTCCTTCGTGCAAGCCAATTTTTTCCCTTAAAATGGTCCATTCATGACTAGGGTATCATTTTCAAGAATAAGGATTCCATGATTTGTTTTTCACTATCCACCAAAAATGGAATCTACATGGGACACATTTAAGTAGAAAAAAATGAAATTAGTCAAATTTAAGATAATTCATTTAATGGTAGTAATTTTTCACATGCATACATTGTTCTACATCAATATTTTGGTGCAAAAATAAAATTTGAAAAAATGTTTAAATAAGCTTCTATGGATAATTTGATTTTTGCACCCTAAAAAAGTGTGATATGCACTTGGGGCTACAAATTCCAAGCCCAATAATATTAAAAATCAATCAAATTGTCAATAAAAAAATTTCTTTTTTATTTTAGCCCCAAAAATGAATTTTTTAATTTTCAAAATTCTCACATGGTTTATAATTTTCTAATCAAATGAATCCAATGAACTTTGTTAAACATAATTTTAAGTCATTTTTTATTCATTTTTTTAAAAAATCAATTGCATTATTTGATGCATTACTATTGATTCTTTTGAAAACAAATGTAGTTAAGACACTTGATATAGTTATTTTGAACAACTCAAAAGTATATTTATATAATAGCCAATCTATTTTTAAATAGTTCTATTTGTTTGACATGAAATTGTTCTCATGTGTAAGTACACAATAATCCATTATAATCATAATATGATCAACATTATAAAAATTCAAAGTTGCGCTATGTAGTTCTTTTTTCACAATGAGGTTCAATCCTTTTGGGAACTCCAATTGTAAATAAACCTTGAGTCAAATATGTCAAACAAAACTTAAAGTTTCATTATTACTGTTGTTTGCCTTAGTATCATAGTAACTTCAAATAGGCTTATAGTAACATGTTTGGGTTGGTAATTTGCACCTATTACTCATAACAAATGCAAACACATTGTGGGCACCCATTGACATACAAAGATCAAAGGGGTATGGGCACACTAATAGGGGCTAAAGCAAATGTAGCCAATGTTTGATTTTGGATGATGTTGGGTCAAAAGTAGTATTAATTATGTTACAATTTTTTAATATATTTAAATGATAATGTTTTAAATATAAGTTATAGAAACATTTGGAATGAATCTAATTAATATATAATATTCAAATGCACTTATGAAACATTGTAACCAATGTTTTTGTTCATCTTTAAATGATTTGAAATGCTTTGAAAATGACATAATCATATATAACAAAAAAATTCACAAAAATTTACATAATAGTATAATTTGACATTTTTTTATGAGTATTTTGGGCCATTGACAAAAGTGATGGATTTTTAATCCATCATGTTCTATAACCTACAATTTCGCACATTATCATGGCAAAGAAACCCAATGTATTTTGAACAAGAGACCTAGTTGGTGTCTATTAGGATGTTTGGACCTCAAAGGGTGTTGTTGTTAGTAAGCATTCAAACAAGGTAAGTAACACATAAAAAAATTTGGTCTTTTTAACCAAATCAAGTACCACATCTTCTATGAACATTTGTTTGGAAGGACATAAATGCAATCTTAATCAATGTATCCATATATGGTATTCTCTACAATCCAAGTTGGTTAATAATTCTTGATGATAAAAAAAGCTAGATCTTGAATGAATGTTTGATGTTGTTTATAATCATTCTTAAACAAATCAAATGTTGGATGTAATTCCAAGCCTCTTTTGAGTAGATCATTGAACCAAAGAACCTCTTGCAAGGCTAAAGTGTTTGGCATCTACATGTTTCTTGTTAGTTGTGTACAATTATTTTTTAAATGAATAATCTCATTTTTGGCACCTAGATCATATCCATAGATTTACCATCATTCACCTCCCAAAAAAAGGCTTTGGTGAAGGAGGTGCAATTTTGTGGCTTCCAAAACTTAGGTTGCTCATATATGGCTTTTAAAGGACCTTTTACAATATGTGCAAGGAGATTTTCATCTCCAATTCAATGTGGTGAAATCGGTGCCTTAACACAATGGGTTCTTGATCTCCATTTCCATGTGACGAATTTGATGCCCCAACCAAAATAACATTGTTCTCAACATTTCCAATAATTGCAAGCAAGATCATGAAGATATATGAACAAGGCATCCTTGATCATGGAGCTCCACTTTGACATGGGGTTGTATTCCATGGACAATGGGCATTGGACACCATAAACTCTTATCTAGAATCGACATTTGACAATAGAGAAAAAAAGTAAGGAACTCCAATCAACTTTCAAGTTTTCTTGAACTACAAAGTGCAAACAACAACCCCAAACCCTTCACACAAACATTAAAACTCACAAAAGTTGTGCATCAATTAATTCATACCTGCCACTAAGAAGATAACGTCATCGTTGACAATGTTATATTGACAAGAAGATCCTTTCAATGTTACAACATTGCAACGTTCAACAATGAACAATATATCGCTTTGAAAAGGGATGTGCGCCATTGAGTGCTAAATAATTCACCACTATGACAACTAAAAAGAACCAGCTCTCTTCATAGCAACCCCAAAGAAGAGATTACAAAAAAAAATATGATAACAATTCTTTCTTTTAGAGACCAATGATGGTTCCTAAAATGCCCAATTGTCTCCCTTTCTTCCATTGCTGCCTGTTAGGGATAAAATGGAAAATGTAGCATCAAAATTTTTTTAAGCTAAAAAAATGGTTGCATGAACATAAAAAGGGGTCTCAAGTCTCAACTCAAAAAGGAACACAAGGTAAGTAAGTAAGTAAGATACTAAAGGTGCATTCACACTTGGTGTTAAGGACTATAGTATTAAGTTCCCTAACACCAAGCTAGTCATTTAGGACCTAAACCTATTTACCACAACGATTATTTTATGTTAAGTTGACATTCACTTAATATTAAACAATCACCCATTTAACATGGCGTGCCACCTAAGATGCCACCTAGATTTTCACTTAACATTGACTTAACATTAGGTGTGAATGCACCTTTAAGTAGCCCAAGAGCAAAGCCATTTAAATTCAAATCAAGTGATTCGAGTGTCAAGTTAAATATTAAAAAAAAAGTTTGTAGGTTTGATTTCTACAACTTACAAGAGTTCTAGTTTCAAACATACATAGAGTGACTTATTTTGTATAGGTGAAAACTAGTCTTGGGCGGGTATTTAAAATTATGCAAAAATCTTAACCCCTTGGGTGGGTATTAAGACGGTTCTCAAGTTTCACACGTAATCCTTGAAGGAAAATTAATATACCAAAGACTATATATATATATATATATATATATATATATATATATATTGGAGATATTGATATAGATGTTTGTTTTGTTTGTAGAGACGTGCATATATTAAGCCCCCCACACACTTTTTGTCTCTATATGCTCTATCG